>VFQN01000854.1_pt1 | contig 54570 bp, 85 predicted proteins | sample 3512371 | NCBI WGS metagenome assembly VFQN01 (sample SAMN10412370, study PRJNA504923) | tailings metagenome | isolation source: Replicate 2 from Balatoc abandoned mine | place: Philippines: Itogon, Benguet | collected 2017-08-28
CCCCATTCCAGCGGAAGAGATGGCGTACGAGACATTCAGATGGGTTGACATTTTGCCCTTTTCAAGGATTGTACTGTTCCTTGTCTCCCTGCACTGCGTGTTGACCCCACCGCGTCGGTTTGGGCACCTTCACGAGGAAACCACTTCTACCATCGGCGAACAGCAACGTGCAACCATGCCGGTGACGTCCCAACCCGCACAGGTCGGACTGGCGCTGGACGCCTGACCTCATCCTGTCGACAGCGTACCCATCACGGCCATTTGGCCCGCTTGTGCCCCTCCACCTCCTCAGCACTGGAGTGCTATCACTGCCCTGTTGACTGACCCCTGCCACACACACGCACCCTCCCGCCTCCAGGCTGGCCTGGGCGACAGCATCTGGGCGCTCAGCACCGGCACGGGCGCCTGCTTGGCGGCTGGGGTGTACGAGCTGGGGCGGCCGGAACGGCTGAGCCGGGAGCAGGCGCTGCAGCTGGACCAGCAGTGGCAGGACTTCGGTGGGTTGGTACAGCAGGGGGCACAGACTGTGAGCATCGCGCGTGAAACAGGAAGGCACTGTGTAAGGCGCCAGGGAAGTACGGAAACGCTGGTGCCTGCATGCGAAGGGGAAGGAGGTTGGCAAGCAGGGTGCGAGGAACGGAGGGGGAAGGGGCCTCGCGGGCAGGGCTTCGGTGGGTTGACGCTGGTACACCGCGTTGGGGAGGTTGCGGGAAATGGGGGTCCTGGTTTGGAGGGCTGGGGGTCAGGAAGTGGCCGTTCATGCCATCCGTGTCCCTCCTGGCAGTACATTTTCGGAATACACGTCTCTTGACACAGGCTGGGCTGATGATACTAAGTTATCTGTACCTGTTAATGTGAGCTGTGCCCATGCCCTGACTGCCTTGCCCCGCAGTTGCCTTCGCCAACGCCCGGCTGGTGCGCTCCGGCCGCTGCCACGAGTCGGAGGTGGCCGCCGCCTTCCGGCAGACGTACGGCAAGTACCGCTCACGGGAGGCCCTGTCGGACGCCGTACTCCGCGACCTGGTACGGAACTGGCACCCGGACGCCGACCGCACGCCCAACGGCTACTACCGGAACCTGTCGCTCACGGCACGTGTGAACGCGTTCACGGGGCAGGTGGAGGGAGGCAGTGAGGCGGCGAAGGCGGTGGGGCAGGGGCAGGGGCAAGCACAGGGGCAAGCACAGGCGCAAGGGGGCGAGGGCGAGACGGGGGCAAAGACGGTGGAGGTGGCGGAGGCGAGGGTGTGAGCGTGGCAGGACAGGCCTGAGGGGGCAGGATGGTGCGGGGAACGGAACAACACAACGGGAGGGCTGTGGAAACGTGTTGGGATGCTGAGTTGGGGCCTGGTCAGTACCAAGGGGGTACCCGAGCTCCTTCGACCTGTGAGCTTATGCAGGCGTATGAGTTGTGACACACCTGGACACACGCGCCGGTGAACAAGGCTTACAGTTCTTGTGGTCTGTCGTTCACTGAGATGTGATCTTGTGATCTTGTGATCTTGTGCGCACTGTTTGGTGTTTGCATCCCACGCATCAAGGCAGCGCGACGAACACAATGACCGCTGGACGAGTTGGACACTACAATGGTTGCGGATGGCGGCTGTGGTAGGCAGCTACATCGGTATGCAGTATGTATGGATTTACAGTTTTGGTCCCCTTCCAGAGCCCAGCCTATGTCTGTATGGTATGCGCAGACGCTTCATTATGCCGCATTGCCGCGTGCTACAATGGTGTCGAGATGCTGTCGTCTGTCTGGGAGAGAAGCTTCCATGGGCCAAACCAGCTGGCGCTGCGGGGTCACTCCATCTGACGTGCTGTAAAGGTGCAGGTGGCGCGTGCCCCAGGTGTACAACACAGCCCAGGAAGGACCAGGAAGGGCGGGTGCACTGCTGGCAACCTGCTGGAGATTTTTGGAACCAGACAACCAGTGGACTCCCTAGCCTCCTCAGCTGTCGTTTCCAAACGCCCAATCCAAGTGACGCATTACCGGTAGCTGTGGTCCAGTGTGGTCAGAGGCTGAGGAGGTCGTCCACTAGCCAGAGGTCGGTGACACGGCCCACTGGAACGGCGGCAGCCTACACGGTGGCCGTGCCTCAGCTCACGCGTCAGACTCGAGACTAGACAGTCAGTCAGTCAGTCAGTCAGTTTTGTCTGTCGGTCACAACCCACGCCGTTACACGGCGAGTTACAAAGCGAGCATTCTTCTCCTCCGCAAGTGCAACGACCCATGTACGACCTGGAGGCTCAAGGACCGACAAACTGGATACCAACAAGAGAAGGTGGCCGCCTGCCAAGCAGCTGCCCTTCTTAGTATGCCGATGCCAGCGTCACAGGTTCAGGATGCCGCCCCGCCAACCGTGCGCCTTCCAACTCTTCGCCACCATAACGCACCGCCCCGGCAGCAGCCTACGCTGCACACTGCATGCATGTGCCGATGTGCGCCGGCCGCCACGGCCTCTTCCCGCGGTCCCGTGTGCGACGCTACCCACATGGCAAGGGCACTGCTGCAACATGCGAAGGGCTCCGGCTCGGGGGCTGCATGCACCTCCCATTCGACACCTTGCTCCTGCAGTTTGTGGCCCTCGCCGGTGGCCTTTCTCCTTCGCACCATCGTCGTGTCCGCCCATCACCGCTTCCTTGACCCAACTGCAAGCTAAGCAAGACAGGAAGCGCCCATGGAATTTCTCATATCAGTAGGACAGGTGCCAAGCAACAGGTCTGGCCCTCTCTCAGCAGCTGGGCCAGCCCCATTCCGCCTTGCTTCCCCTTTTTTCAGACCGCTTCCCGCCCGGGCAGCCGATGGCATGCACTCCTGACCTAACCCAACACGTACTCACTGGTAACAATCATGGGCGCGCATAGCAATCGCCGGCCTTCCTTGCTATCGCTGGGCGCTGTGCTAGCCGCTTCGCCGTTGCTGACACTGTGCACGCCAGCATGGCACACTGCTACCCTGCACCACACGTTACTTTGCGGTTCCCAAGCCCCAACAGTCTCCCTAATCCCACCCACAGGAACGCAGCCGCAGCCTCCTACGTCCCCGCCATCGCAACCCCTTCCCAGCACCTGCTGCTCACACCTCGGGAACATTCCCCGCACCCCCACACCTTACGTGCCCCGCTCCCCTGCCCCCTCACACCGGCTCCTCCAGCTGCATCATGTACTCCGACAGGTGCACAAGGCACTCCAAGCTGTCCAGCTCGCCACGCACACCCCGCGCCGGAACCACCTCCACCACCGCCGGCTGCCCCTCCGCCCCGCCCGCCGCCGCCCGCCACCCCTTGGCCTGCGCCAGCGCCAGCGCCTCCTCCTCCCCGCACCCGCACAGCGCCGCCAGCCGAGCGGGCGCGATGGTGCTGTAGGCAGCTTCCACCAGCTTCAGCTGCTGGTTCCGGAGCTTGTCGTACAGGGCCTCCACCAGGGTGGCCAGCGCGCCCGACCAGGGGTAGGCGCGAAGGGCGCGCCAGGCGCCCTCGCCGCTGCCCTGCCACATGAGCTGCAGCAACCGCCAGGCGGCCTCAACCTGGGGGTAGGACGGCAGGAGGTGGGGGTGTGAGTTGCTTGGCATGGGACGGGCGGGGAGGCTGGGGAAAGGCAGGCTTGGGAGTGCTACGTGGGTGCTGCATGTGCAGCTCATAGGCCCCCCGTTTGCACCCTAACCGGACTCCAAGGGAAGTGTCCTAAGGTCGTCACATGCTGCGTTGCGGCTGTAGTACCGGTAGGCAGTTTCCTGCGCACGCGCCAAATGAGCGTGGGGGCTTGCCACGCTCCTGTGCATCCTGGGTGCACGACCCACCTCGGGTTGCGCCTTGACGCCGTTGGGAAGGCGCTTGTACAGCATGCGCGCGTCGGCGTGATTGCCATTGTAGATGTGTGCTAACAGGTGCATGGCAGCGGGCCAGCCGTTGTCCAGCACGTTTGCGGAGGGAGAGCAGAGCTCCGCCTCGTCCAGCACCCCTGCCACCGCGTCGAACTGGCCAGCCCCCAGCGCTGCCGAGACGCGGTCCATTACAGCTGCCGCCATTCAGAGTTCTCTTTAACTAAGGCTTAGCTGTCAGCCCTCTGCCTGTGCTTCGAGACAGGTCCTTAAGGGACACGAGTCTTACGCAGGCAGGAAATGCCGCGAGATCCCTGCTGGACGAAGCCCAGCACCACAGTGCAATGCTCCTTGTTGCTCCTACAGATTGCAGATTCAGCTAGTTGGAGTAATTGCGTTTCGTGTCTCTGCTCTCGAGACGTGACTCCAGCGTCACAGAGCGACGCAACAAAACCAGCAAATCGCGATACACTCAGGTTTCAAATTTACAATGTGAATAGCAAATTTGACTGTGACCTGCTGCCTGTGAGTTGTGCTGCGGTCATGAACATGACGCATTCCTGAGACACTTGAGCACCTCCCGCGCCCGATCGAGCTACAAACACCACAGACAAGCACCGGCATCCCTAGTGATCACTTCCACAGCGACCCACAATCCTTCAAGTCTCAAGTTGTTAACACGCCCCAGCACAACACCCCTACAACAGCAGTTAACGCTCGCCGTCCAATTGGCGCTGTGCTTTGACAAAAGCAATACGCCTGTTACTTCCCGCAACGCCTCTCGGGTCCCCCACCGACGGTTAGCGCAAGAATGCTCGCATCAGCCCCTGCTCAGCAGCTTACAGCCGGCCAGCGCCGCATTTGCAGCGTTCCCGCAGCCCGGCCACAAACTGCGCTGCCATCTGCGCGCGCTGGAGCATGCCCGAGCCAGCAAGCAGCTCCCTGCTACCCGCTGTCCGCCCCGTGCGTCTCTGCCCCCTCCCGCGCCTGCCGCTCCGGCCACTCCCGCCTAATCGGCCGCGCTGCCTCTGCACCCGGTGGCTCCTCCCCTTCCACCCGCGCTGTAGCCCCTAAGCCGCCCTACAATGTGGTGATCACCGGCTCTACAAAGGGTGAGGCAAGGCAAGGCGTGCCACGTTACGGCGCTGACGGGGCCTGTCGCACACGCACACGCAACACACACTTCTCCGGACACGGACATGCACTCCACAGCACCAGCTGGACTTGTTTACCCACAACAGCGGCAATGGGGGGAAAGTGGCCGCTCGGCATGCCCGGGGGCCTCTGTTACGAAACGGGTTCCATCTCCCCATGGGATGGCCGCACACCCACCCCAACCACCAACTGCACGCTCGCCATCACCCCTCCGCTCCTTCGAGCGACGCAGCAGTGATCACATCCTCTGGACCCGTGCGCCGGGCTGACCGTTAAGCCACACCTGCGCTCACGTCCTCCTCAACCTCCCTCCACACCGCCAACAGGCATCGGCCGCGCGCTGGCAGAGGAGTTCCTCACAGCCGGCGACCGTGTGCTAGTGTGCTCCCGGTCAGGTGGGTAAAAGTGCGTGATATATCCAGGGTACGGAAGGGCACACGCTTCTTGGCCTCGATTTCTGGCGACCGCTTTTGGTCCACGTTGCTGGCCTCGATTGGTTGTAGCGGCTCCCCTGGCTGAAGCCGCCAGCGTTTCAGCGTGCCACGGGCACATAGTCCCAACCTCCCAAACCCAATGACTGTAACCCCATGTCGGGTGGAGTGGAGTTGTACATCTGGCCTGGGACTAGGCACCGCACTGACGGCGGGTGGCTTGCTGCTAGGACGCCCCAGACCACGTTGCATTAGATAGTTCAACGCAGACATTGCTGCCCTGCATCGCGCATGCTGGCTATCCTTCCTCGCAATGCATTGTCGTACACCGCACCGTCGTACACACGCAACTTTGGCTGCGCTGAAGCCTCTGGCACACAACACGACCGCACGCTGGTCCCTCTGCGTCTCCCTCCCCCTCCACACAGAGGACCGCGTGGTGGAGGCGGTGGAGGAGCTGCGAGCGCGATTCGGCAAGGACAGGGTCAAGGTGGGCCACAGGGCCACAGGGCCATGTAGCCATAGGGCCAGGTTGTACTGCCCGTTCGCCAATGTCCGAGCCACGCCTTGCCGGTGTTGGTGGACCGGTGTGTTCCCTCGCCGCGCCCTGGCTTGTTACGGTATGCCGGAGCGGCTGTGCTCCAACCGGACGTGCCTGAGATGCCGGGCGGTGGGCGAGGTGCCCTTGCATGCAGCCTCGCAGAACACGCCCCACACGCACCTCGGCAGTCCATGTTATTCCCGTCTCACAAGCTGCCTCAAGGGCACCTTACTAGTGGGGCAAAAGTGTCCTTCGTCTCTTCCTTCAACCCACGGACCTCCAGCTTTCGCCTCACGCCCCTGCACATCCTGCTTCACATAATCCCCAATGCTTAACTCGAAACAGGGCATTGCTGTGGACGTGTCGCGGCCGGGCCAGGCACGTGTGCTAGCGGACACGGCCGCAGCCGAGCTGGGCCGAGTGGACATCTGGTGGGTCCAGGTCCAGGTTCAGGCCCACGGGGTGGGGAAAGGAAGGGAGCAGCTCTCCCACGGGCGCCCCTGAACGGCCTTACACCCTCGACACCCTCCAGCCACGCGCGTGGCGCGCCTCCCGATCGCAACCGCTTACCCCATTCCTGTGTAATAATACTTGTGGGTAACTTTGTACCTACGGTACCCCGCAACCCCCATCTGCCGTACACCAGGATCAACAACGCCGGCACCAACGCCTACCGTTACGGGCCCCTGGCGGAGAGCGAGGATGAGGAGCTGGCCCAGATCGTGAGCACCAACGTGCTGGGAGTCATGCTGTGCTGCAAGGAGGTGAGGCAGGGGGGGAGGGTGCAATCGTTGTACGGCAGAAGTGCATACACGTGTCGGGATGTGCCCCATGTGGGCGTCGTGCTGGGCTGCAAGGAGGTGAGGACCGGGCGCATGATGCATGCGGCAACCGCCTGTTAACGCGTCATGGCAGCAGGAGGACGGTGCTGCGGTGCTGTGTTGCAAGGACGAGGGGCGGGTGGGCTAGTTGCAGTCCAGCCCATGGCTGCAGGCTTCCAGCGCCTCCTGCCTGTGTAGGACGTGCAGTTGCAACGAGGTGGTGGTGACGGTGTGGCGGTGTGCTGCCAGGGGATGCGGCGGTCCCGCGCGCTATTACGTTTGCCCGGCCTCCGCCAACGACCCGCTCATATCCTTGACCTGCTCTTAACCCACGCAGGCCATCCGCATCATGCGCAACCAGTCCACGCACGGCCACATCTTCAATGTGAGTGTCTCTGTCGAGAACGAACGTGCTCGATGCGCATGCGGCAATCCCACACGTGGCAAGTGAACACCTTGGCGTTATAGACGCGCTGCACGTACGCCGTACAGCAACGAACAACGGCCAGCTGCTCGATTGCCTATCAAGTTGCACTCGCAGTCCCCGCTACTTGCCGCGCCTGCACCTCGCTGGCACAGGCGAACAACTATTGTACGCAATGCCCCACTGTCGTATAAAACCGACTTGTACATTGTCTCCGGAACTGTTTGGCACAGATGGACGGCGCGGGCGCCGACGGCAACGCCACGCCCCGCTTCGCTGCCTACGGCGCCACCAAGCGCTCTCTGGCGCAGCTGGGCAAGAGCCTCACCGCGGAGCTGGGGCTGCTGGTGAGCTGCTGCACATACATCCTGGCCATATTTTCGTTTCGACTGGCCAGATTACTAGAAGGTTGCGCCACAAGCAGCGAAGAACCAGGTTTGTTGTGCAGATCAAGGCCCCATGAAGGCCTCCTTGGGAGAGATCCCGGTCGCCCTACAGGCCCGCAGCACTTCCCCCGGTCGACTGTACGCCAGGCAGTGCCCACTAGGAGGTTTACGCTCCCATATCCCTGGGCGAGCTTTGAATGAGGCATTAAAGGCGCAGCCCCCATGCCCGCCCTGCCCGGCGACTAGCCACGCCTGGGCTGCCTGCACCCATTCGCCGTCGTCCCAAACCTTCCCGCCCTGCGGAAGGCGCCTTCGTGTAATATACTTCCCTTTCATTGGCGAACCCCATACTCCGCCCAGCGCCTCTGGGCATCTTTCTCATCATTGTATGCCCCCCTTCTGAACCTCCACCCTGTCCCCGCAGGGCGTCAAGAACGTGGCCATCCACAACCTGTCCCCCGGCATGGTCACCACGGAGCTGCTCATGGCGGGGGCCAACAACCCCACCGCCAAGTTCTTCATCAACTGCCTGGGTGCGTCGTGTGTTAGGGTTAGGGAGGTCGGAGGGGTCCGAGGATGGGGATGCGGCCTTACGGTGCGCACCAGTTTGCAAATGCAAGGTGTCCGGCCTTCTGCCTGAACCCAGGGAAAGGGCACGGGTAAGTAGCTTGGGGCTCCACACGTGGATTGACCCGGGGGGTTGCAACACTGGCACCGCCTGCGGCCCCAAGCACCGGCGACCCCAAGCACTAACAACTGCCATGTCCTAAAGGCGACTTAGCTGCACTGCCCGGTCACGCATGCGCAGCTGAGCCCGCGCCGTCGTGCCCTGCGGCCCCAAAACCCCTGTGTACATATGACTGACCCCACATATCCTTGGGCACGCGTGCGCAGCTGAGCCTGCCGCCGACGTCGCGCGGTTCCTGGTGCCGCGCGTCCGCGAGGTCCCTTCCTCCTCCGTCAACCCGCTCACCGGGGCGCTCAGCCCCACCTACATCCGCTTCCTCACGCAGCAGAAGGCGCTGCAGCAGGTGGCAGCGGTGAGTGGGGCAGGGGCGGCGGTGGTGGAGGTAGGGGGGCAGTGGTTCCGACGGTGGTGTGTGCCGGCCGGCCGGGTTAGCGCTGGGGCAACGTGAGGCGGTTCTAGGGACGCTGAAAGGAAGGAGGTACGTTGCACCTGCGGGCCTTTGGTCTATTGGCAATACAACCGCTGTGCGCCAGCGTCAGCACTGTAACATGCACAGCCTTGTCCTTCCTGTCCCCTACCCGCAGCGGTTGCTGACCGGCGCGCGCAAGTCCCGATACGTTCCCGAGGACGAGAGCGGCAGCACCAACAGCAGCAGCAGCAACGGCACCGGCACCGGCACGGCCTCGGGCGCTGCTGCATCCGCACCTGCGGAGAAGGTGGAGGCCTAGGTGCCCCAGGCCTGTGTGTTACGTGGGTAGAATGCATCTGTGTGCCGTTCCGGTACCCAACTTCAATGCATGCAGGAGGGCTAGGTTGCAGCGAGGTAAACCGAGTTGCAAGGGTTGGCTGACCGTGGCAAGGCATCCCAGCCGTACTTTGTGCAGCTGCGTGCTTTTGATCGCTGCAATGAGCGAGGTGGCTTAGCAGGTGGTTCAACAATGCTCGTAATAACGGGACGTACGCATTTATGTCATACGGGGCAGGTACGGACAGCAAGAAGCGTCTGTATGCTCTGTAAGGCTGCGCATGCGGGAGCAGAGAAATGCCGAACGCTGCAATATCTGCGTGACGGGGCGGCATGTGCTGCTGCATGGCTCAAGCACTTGCGGTCTCCCCTGCTTGCGGTACCTTGGCCGTGAGCGGTGATACGTTGCTGCGTGAGGACCGGGTTCTAGGCCAACGGTTGTGAAGTACGGTGCCAGTAAGGCCGCAACTGTAAATACCGACGCTGGGTCTAGGGAATCGTTCTTAAGCTCTTGCTGCCCCTCAACCCAACAGTACCATAACCATTAGGGTCAGTCTTGGGCCTGCGAGTGCGGAGGTTCAGATGGTGAGACACATGGTGCTGGGAACGGTGAGAAGGTTTCAATCTGATGGTCCCACGTGTCTCCCAGACTCTTCAATTTGTTTCCACCTGCATGTCGCCGCAGTACCTGCCCCACCAACAAGGTTACGTTGGTCCTACGGCCACACGTGCCCATAACCAGCGATGCCGCATAGCAATGTGCAAGCTGCGTAGTACGGTAGGCAGAGGATCGGGCTGCTACAGGCAGACAGTGTCAGGCGCGCTCACCATCTGATGTTACAGCCATGTTGAATGTGTACGGCACCCAGCAGACACCCTGCTATCGGTCTGTACGCCCTCAGCTGCATGCTCCTTGCAGCCCCTTGCGCCCAACCACTTGCGCACCCCCACGACTGATACCGATAGCAACCATACTACGCCACACTGCAACAACACATGTGGGCCTCCATTTCAGTAGGGCCCAGGACTCCGGAACCGCCAGCGTCCCGTACACCTGCCGTGCTGTGGCTCCCTACTGCTGTACGCGCTTCACAGAGGCTAGCAAGCCACGCCGGACGGCTGGACACACCTGACCTGTCCCACACGAACAGGCAGCCCCTGCGTATGCCATACGGGTGCGCTTCTCTACGTGCCATGGGCGACAACAGGGACCACCAACAAATGGCCCCCACCACCTCGTCCTGACTTCTCCCTGGCTACCCCTCTCCTGCTAGTAGCCGTGCCATGGTGCCATGACACACACGCCCCACATCGCAATGTTGTGAATGCTCATGCACGTATGCAATGCGTCATGCAAGCGGCTACATCGATGCACCTAAAAAAGAACTATTCATGCCCACGAGCGCAAGGAAGCGGTGAAGCACGCATGTGCAGTATCGGCACTTCCCCTCATTTGTACCCCCTCGTCGGCACGTGTGTTGCCCCCGCCCGGCACTCGCCAAGTCTACCCACAAGGCTCTGCGCCGGACGCCTTCGCGGCACCATGGCACATTGAATCATCTATCAAAGGTGATCTTGACCCCCAAACACCACCTCCACCACCACCAGGCCGGTCCTGCCCCATCATCCCGTGTCCTCTTCCCCTCAGCCAGGTAGTCAGCGCTCCAGTGCCAACCAGCCCTCCCCTAGCTTCCCCCTCCGCATTACCACGAAGCCTTTGCGACGCCCGGCAAGAAGCCCTGGTGCGCCAGCTGCCGTATCATGATACGAGATAACCGGGCGAAGCGATGGACTCCATGTGGACGCCCGGTGAGCGTGCAGCGGTTGACTACCCGGCTGGCCGCCGAGTCCTTCGGCACCTCCGTTTCAAACAGGCGCTGCACTTGTAGCCGCATGTCCAGGGGCACAGTCTGGTCCGTGGTGATTGCCTTGAACACTGCACGGTCTACCTCGTGCTGCTGCACGAGCATGCGGCGCATGTGGTCTTTGAGGATACCACGATTGTTGATTATAAAGGCATATTGTGGGAGCTTGAACTTAGGCATCGCGTACACGCAGCTGCAGTTGTATTGACGATGAGAGCGCTAAGCAGCGGAGACCGCAGAGGGCAACAGATTACGGATATGAACAGGTTAAAGCGTTGATTGTGGTATGCACTGCGAGTGCGCGCTTGTGCTGACCCATGCGACCCAATCCGACACCAGACTCGGCCATTTCAGGCGGAACGTGCTGCGTACTGCGACACACGCAGTCGCTGTCAGATCAGAATGACTCATTACGACTACTGACATTTACATCAGCATGTCTTCACACACAGCCACTGAGCTGCTCCGGTCGGGACTGCGACCATCAGCCTCTGCCGCCCGGTTAGCAGCGCTGCTGCCGCACCTCTCGTTCCGAGAACTACACCAAGATACAAAGCCACAACAGCCTTTAGTCAAACCAAAGAGGTTCTACAAGTCCGTGCACGTGGCGCCGGTTCCCGGGGTAGGTGCAGCCCCTCGCCCTCCCACCGGTCCATCCCCCACCTCCCACACAACAAGCCCTGCTACAAGCCCTGCTCTTTGCAACACCAAACCTCTTACATGGCTTGCAGAAAGATGGATACCAGATCCTGTTGGATACCAAGCCCGTGCGCACGCCCGCGAAGCACCTGGTCGTACTGCCCTCGCTGCCTTCGGCCCTGGCGGTGGCAGCGGAATGGGAGTGGCAGGTGCGGCCCGCTATGCCACGTTTGAAGATCCGTACAACATGCAACCTGCTTGAACGTATTAGCCACGTGCGGCTTGGGCGTTAGGCTTCGCTCCGCCTGGTGTGGCCTGAAGGCTTTCGACAGGCCTGGTGCTCATTAACGTCGGGCTCAAACTCAGCGCTGGGTTTGCTGTGGAAAGGTTGCACGGGATTCCTGGTGCGTCAGGAACAGACGTACGGTACACGTGTTTCACCGCGCTGTTTGCAGGAGACCGGCAAGCCCCAGCTGCACACCATGCCCATGACGAGCCTGGTGGCACACGCCCTGGACCAGGTGGGTTAACTGCATCACATCCTATTCGTTCTTGCATCCCATCCACCTCCTCCATAGCATGTCCATATCTTACATTTCTTGCATGGAGACACAACGTGCCAGAGCTGTCACGGCAGTGTTCTCGACAAGACGGCGCGCCTGACCCACTGGTGTACTGCTGCCGTACAATTCTGCCGTCAGGCCCTTCTTTACAGCAATGCTGACTATGCGGGCATGGGTTTGCCGGCTGAGATACATAAGCGCCATGGCGGTGTCGCCCTGCCCTCTGCTGCTCCTTAACCCACAGCCTCGACCCCGGGAGAAGGTGGTGTCCCACATCCTGAACTACGTGCACACGGACTCCGCGTGCTGCTTGTACGAGGAGGGAGCGCTCGCGAGGAGGCAGAGGCAGGTGCGCGGCTGCGCGGAGGGTTGCTCGGACACCCGTCAGCTTTCCAAAGGAAACACCTGCCTGCCAAGTCCACTTTGCCGATGGCACTTTGACCCTGCACCCTGTACTCAGCGCTCAAGGGGCGTGCCTGCACCGCTGCTACCCATTACCCATCGTGCGCAGCTGCACGCCTGCTACACATAGTGTAACGTACAACGCTGCCTTGCACCCACAGGCCAACGCTGACGTGACCGTGTTTGTTGCTGCTGTACCGCATGTGGGCCCCATGCCTCCTGCCTTCGCACACGTGTGCATGCAACGCCCATGGTGTTGGAGCCAGACTAAAATCGAAAGCCGTGCTGTCTTCGTACGGGCCTCGATGGAGCTCTTTAATCGTTCGTCGTGGTCTCCAGCAACAAGGCACAGCATAACTCGTGCGACCGCGCCCCGCATTTGCCCACGTACGTACGCAGGTGTTCGTGCCCATCCTGCAGCGGCTGGAGACGGACATGGGTTGGCGCTTCGTGCAGTCCAGCTCCATCGCGGGCAGCCACCAGACGGACCAGCTGGTGGACAGCGTGCGGAGCTGGCTGGAAGGTGGGAAGCTGGCTGGAAGGTGGGGGGTTGCGGCACGCGGGGTCGACATTCCGCACGCGCCTGCCACGGACCGATGTCACGTCACACGGCCTCCACAAAGGCCTCACCGCTACAGTCCATCCACACAATCAAGGAGTCGTCACGCGTGAGGCTCCTGCCGGCCCTCCCCCACCTGCACACATGCGCTGTAACAGCCCTTTCACGCTACCCTGCCCACGCGTCCGCATGCCCCTACCCGCCCCCAGGCATGGACGTGTGGCACCTGGCCGCCACGGAGCAGCTCACCGCCACCTGCAAGTCGCTGGTGCTGGCGGCGGCGCTGGTGCGCGGCGCCATCGGGCCGGGGGAGGCGCTGGCGGCGGCGCGGCTTGAGGAGGACTTCCAGGCGGAGGAGTGGGGCCGCGTGGAGGCGGGGCACGACCTGGACGAGGCAGACATTCGCAGCAGGCTGTTCGGGCCGTCCGTGTTCCTGCGCCTGCTGCAGCTGCGTTAGGAGGAGGGGAGTGTGCGGGAGTGTGGGGGAATGCGGTGGAGCATGGAGGAGGGTGTGTGCGGGAGTGGCTATGCAGGAGTGGCAGGTATGGGCGGGTGGGTAGTTTGGGCTGCTTTGTCATGCCGGGGCGCGGGGGCGGTTTGTTGTACGCATGCGCTGCCGGGGGCCGCGCCGGGGTTGGGCGTATGCGGAGCTCCTGTCTGCGAGTTTGGTTTGGTTGAGGGCTCTTTGTTTTTAAGCAATGCATGATGGGCCGATGGGCAGCAGGCCAGCACGGCGGGTCTCAGGGCCAGGGTGCTGATGGGTTGACGACACTGGTTCGCGTGGCTTCGTTTTCGCGTCACTGATTGAAGGCCGTCGAGTTAGGTGCACGGCACCAATGTCGCAGAGGGTCCCTGCACCCTGCTCCTGACGTGGTGTGGGTGAGTTGCGCCAGCGCCTGGGGTTGGCCGTGACCTCAGCGCCTCACATCCCCCCACAGCGAGACTGCATCAACTGTAAGACGACTGAGCTGCCCCTTTGCCAGTGCATGTGAGCAGGTGGCAGCTTTACAGAACAGCGATGTAAATGCCTGAGGGCGCATGCAAGTAGTACCAAGCTACGAATCGCTAGTTCGCCACCGCCTACCGGCTGAGGGGAGGGCAGCACCTGTGGGACAGTGGCACGTGAGAGCAACCCAGGGGTCCCGAGCACCCCCATTGCGTCCCGCACTTCCGTACCAGAAATCCGGACTTTGTGCAACGCAAGTACCCTATGTTCGCATGCTTTCACCACGGCTAACACTCCTCTGAGTGCTGCTATGACGTTTAAACGAATTGCTGCGTTGCCTCCAGCTGTGCCCTGAGTCCGAACGTTTTTAGGTGACGCCCCGAACGCCCGAAGGCCCCATCCGGATGCCCTGGCCGTTCCTTGAGCTTGCCCCGGCTTCCCAGATGCCAGTGCAGGCCTCGACGCCTCGTGCTGTGCGCTGTGTCGCGGTGCAGTTGCCGGAATAACAAAGCGTAGGGCGCCTAACGGCCTAAGACTAGGTGAAGCGACGCCAGTAGCTGTATCGGTACTGTGAGCAACGTCCGGTGAGCTGCAAGCTGCCGTTGCTGCACGCTGTGCGTGGGTTCCGATTGCAGTCGTCGCCAAGGTGCCTGCCCTGCTGGCGTAGTACAGGCAGTCCAGGACAGTCCACCACGCCCTGCCGAGGGGAGAACCCTCGCCGTGTAACACTGACTGACTGACCACGCCCTCATGGCGGCCCTTACTGTGTAGTGCTTACTGGTGACCTGACGTGAAGTGAACTTGGACCGTCAGTGAAGTCAACTGTATCCACTGGTCTCTTACACTGTAAATGCCAAACAACCGATATACTCGACACCCACAATCGTTCCGGGCTATGAGCCCCCACACGTCCTGTCGCACACCACTGCAACACAAAAGATACACGCTGCTATCGGGTAGCTAAACACACACAGCCCCGACGGCAAATATGGCTAATAGCAACCATGCCTCAATGCTACGGCAAACCACAATGATGACGGATGGTGCAGTGCTCGCCGCCGCGTGCGCCCCACAAGGGACAACACGCGCGGTCAGCTGACAACTAACACGAATTGCATGATTTGGCAGGCACGCAGTACAGGCACACATGTTCACGAGTGTACACCCAAAAGAATCGGGACAACGTATTCTCCTCCCGGCGGCAAAACTTTCGCAAGGGGCACGCGCACAAGCCGTCTCGGCCTGCTCTCTTACACCACGCACACACACAATCGCGGGGAACGACGCCGCCCCCAGCCAGCTACACACGCGCCCTCAACCGCCGGGGGAACACCGAACACCGCAACAGTTTAATGTCACTTGCACAGCAGCTTTTGGCCTCCCTGCAACAGCACACGGCTCCAAGTGCGGTTTGGTAGTACAGACAGGACGGGATAAATGGCCGTGATCCTAGCTCCTCAGTCGAAGGCGGCGTGCGAGGTGCCGACCCAATTCATCACCGGGTCCCTAGCATGCACATGGACTGTGCTGTCGTCGCAACCAAGTCTTCCGGTCAAGGCACAATGCGACGCGACAAACAACGACAAACGTATATGAGACATACACGCACAAACACACATCGTCTTGGGCTACAGCAGCAGATAAGGCTGACACGGCATGAGTCACGTCTGTACAGGCGCCGAATCCGCGCAATGGCTGTTCCATGCCATGCGTCTCCACCCACCATCCACCCCACCCCACCGACAAAACACCATGTGCCTCCCCGCTCCCAAGAGATCCCTACCTTCGTGTTTGCGTCACCCGCTCTTTTTTGCGCCGTAAGCGCAAGCGAATCATCGTAACCCTGTACCAGCGCCTGTACCTACGCAGCTACCTACGATGTCTTGAGATAATGAGAATAAAAGCGAAACATACAAGGGCGCCTCAACAACGGAGAGGCCACGACGCCGCTGCCAACCCCGTTCCCGTGCACCCCGCATTATTTGAGGTTGCGCGGATGCGGCCGAGGAGGCACCAGGCACCTGCATTAGCCAAAAACGGCGACCCCTCAATGCACCATGGTCAGGGAAGATCGTTGATCGATGCAGACCTATCCCTCCAAACCATAACAGCTTATCACTCAAAAACCTTTACTAGCTAGGGATCAGCTCAGGTGCCACGCTCGCCTGGCCCGCCACACCCTCCACTCGCAGAGCAGCGTTACGTAGCACATACACGGCAGCAAACGAACAACGCCCGAACGTCAAGCTCGCACACAATGAACTGCAGTGTTCTTAGTAATGCCGTTTCCAGATCAGGTAGGCCTGCGTTCGGGTACTGTAGTGCCTGAGGGCGACCCAGAACGCACATGCCACTGCAGGAAACGCCGTACCATGCGGACCTCCAACAAACCATGCGAGCTGCCCCCCACCGCTCTCTGCCCCTTGTGGATATGCAAAAAACGTTTGCCTGCAGCTGCGAGCCACAAATGCAGTATTCCCTCGTCTTCACCGACCGACCAGCACCAGCCAATAGACGTGCGACACCACGACCCAACTGCATGGCAGCAGAGGCCCCCTTCCTAGGTAAGTGCACAAGGCCAGCCTGCAGATGGCCAGTGCACGGCTGTATGCGGGGGCACGCAGTAGTGTGAATGCACGTCATAGCTTTCCACCCTTCGCCGGTATACACACACGAATAGCACAAATATGCCTCTCAGCCTCGGCAGCTTTAGGACTCGTCCACAACACGACAGGCGCCCCTGGTATCGCAGTGCAGCTGAGACCGCAACGAGAGATTCGCATTGTACGCGCAGTGCACCGTGCCAGGCTGCCCAGCCAACGCCGCGTCGAAGTCCATAAAAGTCACATGTACTGCCACCATACCGTCACCCCAAGCACCACAGCGTAAAACCGGAAAAGAGAATAGCGGGAAACCCCGTTCCAGAAAGAGTTAAAGGCACGCTAACACCCGCACAGACGTCCGAAATGCACGCTGCAATGTCGCATACCGTGCCCAGACGCGGTTAGGTAATGTGCTGCCGCTATGGCGGCTGCCGCCTTGCCTGCACACACGCCGGCGCACCGGACGACAACATAAGCCCCACGCAATTTGCACAACAAACTCCTGCAATACTCCACACAGTCGGCTGCCTGCCCAACGGCGGTGCAGGTCAAAAAGTCTAGCGAGGTACCAAACGGCGGCATGTCATGTCCAGGTCCGCACAACTCCCGCAGCAAAACACTTCCATCCCACAACTGGCTGCTCAGATGCTCGCTGATTAGCAACGTGCGCGGGCCGCACCTCCCCGCCGTCCGTGCCCGCTAGCCCATGCCTGCCTGCACACCGTCCCCTCATGCACCAGACCATCACCCCAACGCTTCCCTCACCCGCATCGTCATTTTCGTTCATCAGCAGTTTCCGCAGCAGTAAGCGAGCGCGCCGCTCACGCTCCCAGCTGTCGTTCAGAAGAAGCCAGAGCCAAGGTCCAGGTTCGCCAGGCGCACAGCGATCTCGTCGTTCGTCATGGGGCCGTCCTCCGCGCCATCGCCCGCCCACAGGGCCTGGTTGGCAGACGCAGCCGCCTGCAGCCACGCGGCCTGGTCTGGGTTCAGCTCACCCAGGCCGCTCAGGCCGCTGGGGCGACGCTCAGCGCTGTCCTCACCGCCCTCGGCCTCCAGGGGAGCCATCAGGCCGGCGTCCTCGTCCTCAGCGCCGCCCAGCTCACCCAGCAGCTCACCCTCAGCCGGGGCGTCAGTAGGGCCGAAGAAGGCGTAGGAGAAGGCATCGAACGGCTCCTTGGCCAGCGCCGCCACGGTGGCAGCGGCGTCCGCAGCCAGCTGCTCAGAGGTGCCGCCCTCCGAGCGGGTCTCATGGGCGACGCCGTCCGCGTCCGAGCCGCCCAGCAGGCCACGCTGCGCGGGGCTGCCCCGGCTGGCGGTGCGCGGCGGCGATACAGGGGCGGAGGCGGCAGCACCGGGGATGCGGACGCCGGCTTCGTGCGGGGCGCCGCCGGGATGGTGGTGGTGGTGGGGGCTGCCGGGCGCGGCGGGGGAGGGGGCGAAGGGCAGGGGCGGCGAGGCGGCCACGCCGTTCGGGGGCATGCCGTGCTGGCCCTGGCCCGGCATGGCGCCCAGCAGGCCCTGCATCAGCATGTTGGGGGGCAGGCCCAGCGCCGCGAGGCCCTGCTGCTGGGCCTGGTGCGCCTGCGGGTGCTGGCCGTTCTGGGGGCCGAGCGGCACGCCGTGCAGGCTGGCGGTCGTGGAGCCGTTGCCAGACGCGGTGCTGCCGGGGCTGCCCTCGCTCTGCATGCGCTGGCGCTCGGCGTTGTAGCACTCGACAATGAACTTGACGTCCGTGACGCTCATGCCGCCCATGATGCCCGAGTTGATGGCCTGCTCCACCGTCATGCCGCCGCGCGCCAGCTGCAGGGCCACGCAGGCCAGCGCCAGGCGGCGCTGCTCCTTGCTGCTGTTGTTGGCGGCGGCGTTGGCGTCCACGCCGGGCTGGGCCTTATCAGCTGCGGGCGGCATGGGCATGCCCGAGGCCACGGACGCCTCCATAGCCTTGGCCAGCTGGATCTTCTGCAGGTTGTTCAGCAGGGCCTCGTTGAGCGCACCGTTGTTGCCGGCGCCCAGGCCGGCTAGGGCCGCGGCGGCGCCGCCCGGCAGGACGGGGCGCTGGCCGGCGGCGGCGGTGGCGGCGGCGGCCTGCTGCAGGGCAGCGAGCTGGCCGTTCAGGGCTGCAGCAGCGGCGGCGTTGCCTTGGATGCTGGCCAGGTTGTTGGCCATGGCGTTGACCTGCGCCTGCTGCACCTGCACGGCGTTGCGCTGCTGCTGCAGCAGGAGCTGCAAGTTGATGGCCTGCTGCAGCGTGTTCAGCGGGGGAGCCTGGCCGGTGCCGTTGGCGTTAGGAGGCAGCACGGAGCGCTGCGCAGGGTTTGTGCCGAGGACGTTGGCGGCGTTCAGAGCGGCCCTGCCCGCTGCGTTGCGGGCCAGGGCCGTCCGCAGCACCTGCAGCTGCGCCTCGGTCGGCTTAGCTGCGGCAGCCTGCGGGGCCGCCGCACCGAGGGCTCCGGGGTTCTGCGCGGCGTTCAGGCGGGCCTGCAGCTGACGGAGGATCTGCACCTGCTGGGTGGCGGTGATGTTGTTGGTCGTCGCCTGCGTCATGGGCCTGGCCGCTGCGGCGGCTGCCGCAACCTGCTGCTGGGCAAACTGCTGGACCTGCAGGGCGGCGCGGGCCTGCTGCGCCTGCAGAGTTGCGGCGAGGATGGCGGGGTTGCCTTGCGCCGCGAGGTTCTGCTGAGCCGCCAGGTTCTGCAGAGCCTGGTTCTGCGCCCAGGCCATGGCCTGGGGGCGTTGGAGACCTGCCGCCTGGGCCGCCTGCTGCAGCTGCATGAGGTTGGCGTTCCCGACGGCAGCCGCCCGCGCTTGCGCAGCCTGATTGGTAGCCGCCACAGCTGCCGCTGCCGCTGCAGCCGCTGCGATGGGGTTGTTCTGTAGGCCGTTCTGCAGGCCGAACGGGTTCAGCTGGTTGCCGCCTGCGGCATGTGCCTGCGCCTGCGCGAAATGGTTCTGCATCAACAGCTGCGCAAGCGCAGCTTGGTTGTTCGTGGACTGCTGCGCTGCGGCAGCCTGGGCCGCACGCTGCGCATTCATCGCCGCTTGCAGCTGAGCTTGGGTATGAAGGTTGGCGAGAGCCGGGTTTTGCGCCTGGGCGCCGATCTGCGGCATCACGACCCCCTGCGGCCTAACGCCATTCAGCCCGCCTGCACCTCCAGCAGGGCCCATCTTAGCTTGGTTGACAGCTGCAACTTGTGCCGCGTGCTGAAGCGCAGCAACAGCGTCGCGCGTAAGCGCGAAGCCGTTTGCGCCGTTGCCGTTCTGCTGAGCGCGTCCTGCCGCCTGGAGAAACATTTGGGCCTCTTCCCGAGTCTGAAACTGCAAGCCGTTCGCAGGAGGACCACCCGGTGGAGGCGCGCCCGGAATCGCTGGGCTGTTGGCGCGAGCCATGAGGTCCGGAAACTGCAGAAGGTTAGTGGGCGCGGCCGCCATACTTTCAAGCTGCTTTGCTCGAGCTACCCCCAAGCCAAGGATGTGCTGGTGTAAGCTGATAATCTTGATGTCGGGTGTGTCGTTGCTGCCGCTCAGACCTGCAACGCACGTGTGCAGATGCGCTCAGGTCAGGGCGCCAAACAGAGTTTGCGCAAAGCGCAACGAGAAGTGCTCCCTTCGAATCAATGGTACCAAAGTAAGCAGTGTGGTGTTTTGCGTATCCTTTCTACTTCACTGCGCTTACCCGGCTGGCCGGCCAGAGCTGAGCCATGGAGACCGGGACCAGTGTTCGACGAGTAGTGAGCCTGCGGCGCACGGGAGGCCCGACATGGTTTAGTGCAACCAGATGAGAACGGGTCAGCGTGCTTTAAGGTTCAACAACGCGAAGGGCGTTGCGGATAAGCGCTTCTGGCACAAAAAGGGCCCGTTGCAGCGAAACACGGCGATTCAGCCCAGCGAAGGGGCACTGACGAAGATATGAAACATGTATAAGCTTCAGCTTGTGCATAGACCGTTTGAGCGTGGCTCACCTGGGCGTCGCGGCGGTGTCTTGTTTATAGACGGACTTAGTCGGTTCCTCTCTGTACGTATCCTATGTGTATCATCAATACTCTGAACGCTACAAATCGGGGGCGACGAGTCGAGGCGTGTTTGAGGCCGACACGGACCATCGCAAGCTCCCTGGAGCCATGGTTACTTGCCTCGGCTGTTTCGTCCTGAGGACGCACTTGTATGTATTCAAGATGACTGAAGGGGCAACGCTGTGCCAAGGCAGAGGACGGGAGGCAGGACTGAGCTGGACATGTCGCGCGCTCTGGGCCCCCGGTCGCCGTTGAAACGTTACACAAAATCACATGAATAGGGCCCAAGAGGCAGAGGGGACGTAGCTGGCGTGCATCTGTCCTGCTATTGGCGCGTTTGCACGTTGCAGGCCTCTCCACCACGCTCGCCTGGGCAGCTACGTGCGTGCCTGTGCATGCCACGACCCATCCTTCAGTGCCCTGAATGCAGTGCATGCCGTATAACAGCGTTCCGTGCACCACCAGGTCGGGGGAGGGGGTTTGTGGTGCATAAGCGCCGTCCCCTGTCGCAGCTTCGCGTGCCCGTACTACACGTCACCGATGAGCAACAGGGAAAACCTCTCCCCCAATTCTGCCCTTATGTTCGTCGTGGCCCTGCATGCCCCTGGGGCCTTGAAGCCAACCCGGCCCCGAACCCATAGCAAACATGCACGTGCTTTCCAAGGACCCTCGGGCACCTGGCGCGAAAGCTCAAGCAGAGCAGGGCGCGTCCCAAGTCCCACTGCAAGGCACGGCAGAGCCGGTAAGGGTTCGTGCAGGCGTCCACCTCATGCATCGGCAACGCGCAGCGGCCTGCGACAGCAGACAGTCTGCTCACGAAGGCAACGAGATGCTCAGCAGGAGAGCCCCTCAACGCGAAACTTGAAGTGCGATGTCACCGCACGTGCAGGACCTCCGCAAGGGTGGGACATCTTGCTGCAGTGCTGTAGTGCTTAGCACACGTGGCCACCCGCGCAGCACCCCTGAAACCACGCATCTGAGAAACCCGTTGCCCGTGCCAAGCGAGACGCACCTGCCCATTCCATCCTCCGCAACCATGGCACTGCAGCACCATGCCTCATGCAGCTTCATCCAAGCACCCCAGTCAACATGTATACCCCTGAGCCGAAGACGGACATGTCAACACTGCCGGCAAGACCAAGTTCCGTGCAAGGCGCCTCGGCTTGTGTTTTTTTTCGTCTGGTGTAAAATGTATACCCCTGACACCAACCCTGCTGCACTTAGGCTCTCTCTCTCTCTCTCCACTCCTACACACCACCTCCTCTCACTGCCTGCTCCCCGGCAGCCAGGACGGCAAGCCCCCGCCGCCCCCCGCACCGCTGAGCAGCCGGTTGAGTGCGCCCGCTGCCGAAGCAGCTTCCTGCACCTTCTTCACGGCCGTGCTTCGCTCGTCGGCGGAGGCCAGGTACTCGGGCAGCGGCGGCAGCACCTCCTCGCTCACCTCCCCGCGGATGATCTGCATCGGGGCACAACCACCACGCATGGCGGGTTGGCGCGAGCCGTTAGCAACGCAGGCAGTTGGACGACTACGGCCAGCTATGGGCTGTTCATGTCCCCCAGGGCAGCAGCACGCAAGGGTTCCGACAGCCACCTGCACGGGGCATTTCCTGCGTGCCCACCTGCACGCGCAACGGCCCCAGCATGGCGACGCCTCGTGCACCCAGCCAATACCGGGCCCTGGCACACACTCCTGGCCCAGCCCCCGCGACCCCCTTACAAGGACCCGTGCCACGGGCGCCAGCCCCTTTTGCCCACCAGCAGCCACACACCTCCCGCCGTACATGCCTCCCAGCTTGCTTTGTACCTCCTGTCTTTCCCGTCATCGTCTTACTTGTCAACCTAAACAAGAGCCGTGCCGTCGTTGGACGGAATCCGTGCCACTTGTACCAAATCCAGAACCCTGCAGCACCCCACCAACGCACCTTGGACGCCCAGCGCCGCTCCGTGTGCTCGCACACGTCCCGCAGGTCCCGCCCGCTCATGCCGCCTGTGCGCTCCGCCAGCTGCTTCAGCTCGGGGTCGGACAGCTGCTGCGCGTACTGCTTCAGGATCATGTGCCTGCACGACAACATACGCGGGGCGGGTGAGGGCGATGATCTGGGGACCACATGATGTCATGTTGTACTCCCCATGCCGCTGGAGCCGAAGCCGGACATGTCAACAACTCCGCCAAGACCAAGCTCCGCTCTAGAACTTTACGGCTTTGTGTTTAGCCGGGTTAAAATGTGGTACTCACCCACATATTTGCCCTTGCATAGGGCGATGGTCTGGGGACCACAGCTTTCGGCCGCACAGGTGCCTGCCCCCAGCTCGCAAACACCAACACGCAAGCGGGTGGCACCAGCCGTCCACGGCGCGCAGCTGCAGCACTAAAACGTTCAACAAACGCTCCTGCCCCCTACCTTCCCGTCCTGCAGTACACCTTGACGCGCTGCTTTTGCAGAGTGCGCAAGAGACACGTCCGCATGCATCCCGATGCCCGTAACAGCATCCGTACACACGCCCCCCTTTCCCGCAGCGCGGTACACCTTGCAAATCGCCCAAGTCGCACCTGCACGCCGCGTCCGGCAGTCCGAAGGTTACGATGAGGTCGAAGCGCGACAGCAGCGCCGGGTCCAGGTCGGCCTTGCGGTTGGTGGCCCCGATCACCACCGTGCGCTTGGTCTCGGCGTCGAAGCCCTCCATCTCGCGCAGCAGCACGCTCATCAGCCGCCGGCTGGCCTCGTGCAGGTTGCCAGTCTGGAAGACGGGTGGAGAGGAGATTTGAGGCAGGAGCCAGGGGATAATGCAGGCGTTGCGGGCGCGAGTATGTCCCGCTCCGGCGCACGTGCGGCAAGGTTACCAGGCCAGGGGCCGGCGGTTTGCGCGAATGACCCGATGGTGCCGGTTATAGCCATGTGGGTTACGGGCAGCACGGGTGGGCAGGAAGGGTGCCAGGTGTAAAGCGGTGCGGCCCAGCACTCTTCGCGTGAACAGGTCTCCAATGCACGCACCGAGGTCCGGCCAGCGTCGAGCGGTGGTGCATACGCACGATATCGTCATGTACCGAGAACGTCATGCCCCCCACGGCGATGCCACCACGCACGCGGTGCCCCACCCACCTCCCTGTTGCTCCCCAGCGCGTCCAGCTCGTCGAAGAATATGATGGCCCCGCCCATGGCCTCCGCCGCGTTGAACACCTGGCCCAGCTGCTGCTCGCTCTGGCCGTACCACTTGGACAGCACAGCCTCCAGCGGCAGGTAGATGAGCGGCACGGCGGCCTGGCTGGAAATGACGCGCGCGCTGGTGGTCTTGCCTGCGGGGCGTGCGGGGTACGGTATTCACTGGCAGGGTTGAACGCCCACGCACTCCTGCACTTGCCCTTGGGGCGGCAACTGTCTTGTTTCGCTGGACGTCAGCGCCGCTGTTTAAGTTGTCGCCGTGCATGGGTTGGGTTGGCGCTGGTGGTCTTGCCTGCGGGGCGTGTGCTTCGGGGGCGGGTAAGAAGGGGAAGCCCAGCGGGGGACATATGTACCGACAGGATGTGCGCCTGAAAACTCGCTGTACAAAAGCAGGAACTGTTACATGCTTCACTGGAGTTGAGCGTTGTTGCCGTTGTTGTTACATTTTCCTTCAGTGGGGTTGGCCTGACCGCCTTCGCACTGCGACGCCAAGATGTGCGTCTTCCCGACGCATCATGCGCGCAGCAGCGCGCAGGCGGTCATGCCATCCACACTCAAGCAAAATGTGACAACAAGACAGCAGTGCCGAACACCAGCGAAGCACAAGACAGTTGATGCTCTGCAGCGAGTGTTTGGGCACCAATCCTGCAGGTATATACATGACGCACACAATTTGCGTCTGCCCAACACATCTCCCCACAGTACCCTGCATACACGCAGCATTCCTGCCCTGGTACTGAGCTGCCGGTACAACAACTCTGCTACCACAACAAGACCAACTACACTCCTCGGCTTCCCAGTTAGCCTCCCCCCGAAGGTCACAGCGAAAGCAGCCCAGCTCACCTGTCCCCGGCGGGCCCTCGAACAGCACTGCACGCGGGCGGTTGTTGGCGAAAGTCTTTCGCGTGGCACGTGCCAGCTTGGCATACACGTCGGGGCGCAGCAGCGGCAGCAGCAGGCAGTCCTCGATCGTGCGCTTCTGGTCCTCGTAGCCTGAGGGTAGGGCGGGTGGCCATGACATGTTGTGCACATGCGACGTCGCAAGGACAGGAAATGTTTGGTGCCGTTGCAGCCTGCTTCTCTGGTCGGTCCGTTGTTCATCAGTTTGAACGGGACGGCGAGCCCTTGCCCTGTATCCACAACAACCGCCCCGCCAACCACTACGTAGTCCCCGAGGACTAGTTAGCCCCACAGTCCTGCACAGCCGCCTTCCCTCCCACCCTGACCGCATCCCGTGCCCCACCTGCCAGCACGCCCCAGTCCAGCTTCTCCTTGCTCCCCGGCGGGAACACCTGCGCCCCCATGGCCTGAAGCGTCTCCACAGCCTGCTTTGCGGCCGGACTGCCCCAATCGTACGCGGCCGCCTCGCCGTCGCCGCCCAGCCGGTGGCCCCCGCCGCCGCTGCTGCCGCTGCTGCCGGCGCCCGGGGGCCGGTAGGGCCGTGCGGGGAACTCGCCGTCCTCGTCTCCGTCCTCGTCCCCGCCGCCGGGTTGCAGGCCGCCGGGTTGCAGGCCGCCGGGTCCGGGGAACCCAGGGAAGCCGGGGAAGTGGTGAGGGGGGAAGGGGAAGCCGCCGCTTTCTGCAAGGGACGGGAAGAGAGCAAGGGTCAGGGGAAGGAGCGTAAAACGTGTATCGCCACGGATTACCGGCAGCTCGCAATGCGTTGCTGTGTGCACCAAATGGTTCAGGGTGAAGCAGAAGCAGCCGTGTCCTGCAAGTGCAGGGACAGTGGAGCACCAGCGTGTTGGGTACCGTATGTGGACGAGGCGTGCGTGATTGAAGCATGCGCATCGCTGTGCGCGCTAACTGCCCGCTTTCGTCACGGCGCCGGTGGACGACACCGCCAACCTGCACGTGTAGGTGCCCCGCGCACCGCTGAGGAACTGGGCACATACGGCCTGGATTCGGTCGGCGGCCAAGCCAAGTCCACAGCCATCAATACCAGAGGCCCTGGTCGCTACTGGTTGCGCATACTAGTCTTGCACGGCTCCCGCCCCGACATGACGCGGCCTCAACGCACCTGCTCCACCACCCTGCAGCGGTCACCAGCACAGGGGACAGCGAGGTCAATGCTCAGGCCAAGGTCAATTAGTCCATGCACATGCACATGCTGAACTCCCAAGAGCCAGAGTACGAGGAACAAGGTGCATACCAGGCATACAACACACGACTTTCCGTTTCTACTCCAGCTCAGTTACAGTATAACCCGTCTAAAACGAAGTTGTACCGTTGTTGGAACTTGGCTCAACCCTGGCTCAGATCCATGTTTGGGTAACGGTACAGCACGCCCCGCCCTGTCCCACCCGCTCCCCCGCCTGCCGCTGCAGCTCCTCCATCAGCTCCTGCAGCGGCCCCGCCACGAAGCCGCGCAGCAGGCCGCGGGCCATCTCGTCAAACAGCCGGTCGACCGACTCGGGGCCGGACACGGAGGACGACGAGGAGGATAAAAAGCCGCCGGAGAAGCCGTGGCGCCTGTAAGATGTGGGTTAAGGGAGATTGCCCCATGAGCAGGTGTAAGATGCCATGCCCAGCAACCTAATCATGCAACCTTGTCGTGGTTCCAGTCACAGGGTGGGGCAGGGGAGCAAGTGGGTTGGGCAGGAGGGAAGCTGGTAGTACGACTTGCAGTGCACGCTGCAACGCACCTGGAGGCGGCGGCCTGTGCCGGCCGTTCAGCGCTGTAGGTGAGGTTGGCGGCGCGGACCAGGCGGCCCAGCGTGGCCAGCTCCTCGGGGGAGTAGGCGCCGCGCTTGGACACGATGACCTGGGCGGTACAGACCGATGGGACGGGAGCGGGACATGAGCATAACGGGCAGTCAGGACGTGACCATGGAAAGTGGGCCGTGCCCACACACCGCGTCGGGCCCAGAGAGTGTGTTCAAGTCGGTTTGAATACATGGATGGCCATGGATGCCGTACGCGCAGGGGCGGGCGTCAGGATTGAGGTGCATGGCTGCCGCGTGGCGTCCATCGTCACCTGGTGTTGAAGCAGCATCTTCCCTGGAACACCCCATGTCCTTGCGTATCCCACCTGCGCCCGTCTTCACATGGCGGTAGAGAATCTTCATGGCTACAGCGTCCTCCCTCACCCTGATTCTTCCTGTCCTTGCCCACCCCACCTGCGCCTGCTCGCTGCCGCCCGCGGGGGGCACGTACAGCTGCACCCGCACCATGCTGTCGGGCCGGGCGGGGTCGGACACCTCCATCTCCACGGTGCGGGAGCCGGCGCCCCACGAGCGCTGTGGCAGCGGCGGCACGGCACCACGTCTCAAAGGAAGGGAAGCACCCATCAGCAGCATGCGGTTCCCAAGCGCATTCGTGGTGCTTTGAAACTACGGTGTTAAGACGCGGACTTCGCAATGTTGGTTGAGTTTTTTGGGTGAGGCCAAGCGGCGTGCAAGCATTGTGCGCTGTAGGACAGCAAAGCAGCGCCGCGATCAGTGAGAGCCATGGACGCACACGGCTTCGCTAACTGCGGTACCAACCCCATCAAGGTCGCCATGCTCACCGATGAGCTCCGGAAGTTGCCCTTGCCCCGGAACCAATCGCGCAGCTCCTGCACAGCAGTAGTGGAGGGGAGTGGGCGCACCCCTTTTGTGCAGCTCAGGCTGCCCTTGGGTGCGGCGAGGCGTTCGCAACCAGTTCGCAAAGGGCCGGCCAGCCGGCCAGCCGAAGATAGCCGGGCGGGCACCGCCGCCCGGCCCTCCGAGTGCGTGCCAGGCAGCGTCTGTACATAAACTTCCGCCGCATTTGCAGTGAACACCCAATCCTGCCATCTTGTGACAGTTCGCATGCAACTGCTCTCCTGTACACCACAAGCCTTCCTCCTGGTCACATGTTGCATGGCCATTCACCCGGTTCCTCGTGCCTGACCCTGCATAATTGCACCAGAATGCATGAGGCATACCCTGTCACCCCGGCCTTACCTTCAGCACAGCGTCTGCGTCCGCGCCGTCCCGGATAGGCACCACCACCTCCAGCGCCCCGTGCACCAGCTCAGCCGTGGGAGCGTTCCCCTGGCAACCAACAACAGGCACACAGGACACGGCAAACTCACGTTGAAATGACACGGCTCACGGGCGCATGAGTCCTGCATCGCACGCCAACGCCACAGTCACCGACCTGCCGCTCACCCGCCTTGCCTCGCCACCCTGTCTCCTAATCCTGTATGCCTGTAACTATATCAGGATCATTTTGCCTATATCCAGCACCACATCCACTACACGCCAAAGCCTCAAGGCAGCGGTCGGCATATGCGCAAAGCCTCTCGGGTTCCCGGACAACGCCCAGCCGCAGAGGCCGGCGAGGCGGCCTATGGCTCGTGCCAGCACCAGCGCTGTGCCAAAACACCTAATACCCCACTAGCACATGCACGTACCTTGAGGGGCGGTGCGCCGGACGGCAGCTTGGCGTTGCGTCGCTCCATCTCCTCCTCCACCTCCGACCAGCTGCCGCCCAGCACCGTGCGGGCAGCAGACAGCGCGTCCAGCAGGGCCTGCACATGAAGTACCCCAACACGCAACAGTTAACGTAAGTACGTAACCTCCGCAACCTTCCGTAAGCAGATATGGGCCGTGAGGACGGGCCTTATTACCGGTGTACTCCAACATACAGTGGTAAGAGTGACCTCTGCGGTGTAAGGCGAGCACGGCGGAGTAATAGGCGGCAAGGACGGTACTCAGTCTTCGGAACAGCCGGTCCGTCAATGGCAGCAGCGAGGCCAGGGGGCATCGTGGAGTGGGCCTTGCCCCGGGCCCTTGCGTCGGCAGGGGCCGGGTAGGAAGCGCCTCCGGAACCCCTGGCAGCCTTTACTTCATCTGGTGGCTGCTGCAGATAACCGTGCATTCTATCCTACAAATGCCTTTGTAACAGCAGCCGGAGACATAGTTGCCCCTGTGAGGGAATGCTACCGCGTACGGCACGGTACACCGCACCTGACTTGGTGGTGCCTCCGCCTGCACGACGCCCGCAGCTGCAAGGCTAGCGGCAGACACCGCCGCCGCAGCTGCCGCCGCCTTCTCAGCCCTGGTTGCCCTGCCATGCTGGCCCCTCCACGACCCCCACCAGCTGCCTCGGTGCCGCCCGCGCCCCGCTCCGCCGTTCCCTCCGCCCCCGCAGCTGCCACGCCCGCTTGTCCCCGTGCCCCCGTGAGAGGCAGCACGAGCATCCGTACATGCTCCAGTCGCTCCAGCCGCAGCAGCAGAGTTGGATGCAGCTGCAAGGCAGCTGGGGGAGCTGGCAGCAGCTGCGGCGGCGGCCAGGCGCGGCTGTAGCAGTTGTGCCGCCACTGACAGGGCGGGGGCTGCCGGAGGGAGGCCAAATGGAGCTTGTCAGGAATGCGACACGCTAAGACACCTTACAGGGTTAGACGTCTGCTCACGAACCTGTCAAGCAGATTTGTAATGCTTACCTCTGGCTGCAGCGGGCATGAGGGACAAGGCGTGGTGCTCTGCCATGCCCCTCACGTTGACCTGGTGTCACCTCCGCTGACGTGTAAGACAGTCTCGGGCCCCGAAGCAAACAAGCTGCGTCTGTTAGCTGCTAACAGAGGCTGTATGGGTCAGCTGCAAGCCAGCAGCTTGCGAAAGCCTTAGGCTGGGTGGTTGATGCCTTGATGTTCTGGACGCTTTCGAAAACAGCACCCGCAAGTGTTGGTGATGGGAAGCTCCCTGGAACTTATGTGATGTTCTTATGTATGGGCATGCCTTCTTGACAACTTTCGGGCGTTCTGCTCTGTCCCGATGCATCTGTCGTCGCATCGGTCGTCTTGCCCCGCACCTGCCGTAGCCCAGGACCGCACGCTCAGAGCCATCTGTGCATTTAAACCTAGCTCAAATCAGTTACATACACGTAGCACCGATAATTCCTCGAGTGCATGCGCTGAAGGACCCAGCGCCACTTGCGAACGACTGCGCGCAGGACAAAGCCCAACAACGTAGAAGAGCGCATGGCCTGTGCTACCAGACCATAAGCTACTATAAGTGCCACTGCGCATGCTCGCTCGCTGCATGGCCCTGCTCACGACCGCGAACCGGCCGTCGCTGCGCTACCACCGCGCCTACACAACCACCCTCCAGGCGGCGACCCTCCCGCGCCACCTGGGCGCCAACCCTCCTGTCCCGTACCCCAGAACCCTTACCACCTTCTGCTCCTCCCTCAACTTTTCATCACCCACCCACATTCCAGCCCACCGCGGCCCGACCCAGATCGCAGCAGCAATGTCCACGACAGCCATGGATCCCACCGCAGCCGACCCGGAGCAGCAGCAGCCGCAGAACAACGATGTCCAGGACACGGTGGCCCTGACGCCCACGGAGCAGGAGATCTTCTCCACGCTGCTGGCTGCGGTGAAGCACTCGGGCGCCACCACGGTGCTGCGCTGCGCGGGGGGCTGGGTGCGCGACAAGCTGCTGGGCAAGGGCAGCGATGACATCGACATAGCCCTGGACAACATGCTGGGGAAGGACTTTGCGGAGCTGGTCAACGACTACCTCAAGGCGCAGGTGGGGAGGGGCGGTTGGCGGTTAGTGGCTGGCGGTTAGCGTGGTGCGGTTGGCGGGCGGTGGGGCGCTGGTGAGCGGCATCGTGCGGAGTGTGGTTTCGGGCGCTGGGTGCAGTGGTCAGGGTGCAGTATGCCTGCTGGGATTCGCATGTTTCAGAACGTCAGGCACCTGGTGGGTGCGGCTGATACACGCTTCGTGATTAGGCATGTTTGGAGCGACGGTGGGTGGTTGTGGGTGACTAGGCGGGATGGAGCATGGCCTACACTGCTGCGGAAGGCGCATGGGAGCTGGGAGCTGCGCAGACCCGGCACTGGTCCGCTGTGACAGTGGTCGTACGCCCCAGAGAGGCGGTAGGGGACTAGGGGTACTGCACACGAGAGCCAGGCAGGGGGCCAGCTGCAGGTTCTAGCAGTAGCACGACGGTTACATTGCTCGCACCCAACCACCGGCTGCCTGAGACGGGCCATGCGTGCTGCGGCCAGGCACATCTGCACACGTCTCCGCCGCCGCCTCTAGCTGTCTCCGTCTACAGCCTCCACCTCTGTGTCCCTCTACCCGCTGGGCCGTACCAGCTCCTCATGAAGCGTCCTGCACCTTCCTTCACCTTCCTTCACCTTCTTGCACCTTCCCTTACGTAAAACCCGCAGGGCCGCGAGGCGCGCCACGCCGCCGTCATCCAGTCCAACCCCGACCAGTCCAAGCACCTGGAGACGGCGCGCATGAAGATCGGGGAGGTGTGGATTGACCTGGTCAACCTGCGGTCGGAGACCTACGCGGCTGACAGCAGGATCCCCACCATGACCTTTGGCACGGCCGAGCAGGTGCGGCAGCGGTTCCGTAGCGCACGAAGCGCAGAGCTGGGGGCCGTGCACGTGGAAGGGCCGTGGGTACGATCTACGGTGGCTAAAGGCATATTAGGGGCCTGCCAGCGGCCTGGGTGTACAGGTGCAGCTGCCGATCACGATGCTGCCGTACTTGCGGACCGGCTGGCGCGGCTACCGCACGCGTGAATTGCGGCCAGTTGCTCAGGGTTACTTACCAGCGTATCAATGTGTCTGGAGGAGCTTGCCGATGCCCATCTGTGTACCTGCTTCGCCAGCTGGGTGCGTGCTGGCGCATGCGGGCTTTGGAGGCTGCCCAGCCGTGTCGACCCATGTCAACCCATGCACCCTTCCGCTCACGCCGTTACGCCGTGCCGTGCCCCCAGGACGCCTTTCGCCGCGACTTCACCATCAACGCCCTGTTCTACAACATCAGCGAGGGCGGGGTGGTGGAGGACCTCACCGGCAAGGGGCTGCAGGTGCGGGCCACGTGTGCGTGTGCCAGACACGTGAAAGCGGGGAGCGCCAGGCCAGGAGACCAGCAGACCACTGCCCCACAGCGGCGCCGTACTAGCCGTCCCTGCTGACAGGTGTTGTGTGGACCGGTGCACAATGTGTGTGGCCTTTAGGACTGAGGCAACAAAAACCAATCGCCGCCTTCTTTCCTGCAGGACCTTCGCACCGGCCTCATCCGCACGCCGCTGCCGCCCATGGAGACCTTCCTGGACGGTGAGAGCGTGCCGTCGGGCGCTTCGTGACCTGGAGTCTTTTGTGTGTCTTGGAGGGCAAAGTGGAGTCTTTTGTGTGTTTTTCTTGGCAGTTGCCCAAGCATGCCCAGTGTCTGGCACTAACTACAAGCCCTGATTGCGCTTGGCGTGCCAAGCTCTCCACTGGGTGCACTGAATCGTGCCACGGTGTGCCATGCTAACCTGTTTCCCTTGACCCCTTCCCGTGGCGTCCGCCCAGACCCGCTGCGTGTGCTGCGCGCCATCCGCTTCGGCACGCGGTTCGGCTTCCCGCTGCACCCCGACATCCTGGAGGCGGCCAGCTCCGAGCAGGTGGGGGAAGCTGGGAGCAGCAAGGGGAAGCTGAAGGATGGTGCCTCGGGTGTCGCTTACATATTGCTGTCCTGACGGGGTTTGGTCCGTCAACAGAGCGCTGGAAAACTGCCAGGCAACCCGCCGTAGCAAATGTCAAACCGTTGCAGTTGTGACGCCGTAAGCCTTGACAGCCTTAAGCGCGTACCGGTAACTACCAGGAACAAGAACAACCCTGTCACCTGCTACACTCTCCGTTCCCGGCCATCGCCCTTGCGTCTGTGCTATGCTATCAGTCCACGCCATGGCTGGGATGCAAGGAAGAGTACTACAACTCCCTCTGCGGCGGGTCTCGGCTGCCACGGGTAACCGTCCCTCTGTGTATTGACAGCGCCAATGCAACATATGCGTCCACCTTTCCCCAATCCGCAAGCCAACTCCCCGAACCCAACGCCAAACCGCCACTTGCCTACCCCGCCTAACCACCCACCCCATAACCACCACGTCCTAGCCCCTACCCACCAACCCCAAAACCTACTATTCCCCCAACCCAATCCTGCATCGTACATCCCCTTACGCCCCCGTCTGCGCCGTGTCCATCGCTTCCCCACCCGCCGCCGCCGCCTTCTCCCCCTCACCCCCTGCCCCCGCCGGCACGTCCGCCATGATCGCCCGGTACACCAGCAGGTAGGCCATGTGCCAGTCGCCCCCGCCGCTCAGCTGCAGCACCTCCTCCTCCGTGCGCACGCTCAGCTTGTCGTCGTCGAAGCACACCCAGCTGCCGTCGCTGGGTTGCTTAACCCACGCCACGTAGTGCCCGCTGTCCGCGGTGCGCCCCTTGTGCGTCACCACGCCCACCAGCTCGTACTTGCCTGGGGTTCAAAGTGTGTGTTAAAAGTGTGTCGGTCAGCACGAGGCGAAAGCTACCCACAAACCACAACGGCAAAGCACGTACCGTCCGCGCAAAGGAAGCCACCTGCAGTGTACGGGTGTTGTAATTGCTTATCATGGAAAGGAACGGAAGAAGCCCTACCTGTCATGGCCTTGGTGGTGGCTGCCGGCGCGCTCCCGCTGGTGCTGGCCCCCGCGTCCGCCATGGCGGTGTCCGCGCCGCTGGCGGGCGCCGCAGCCGGGACCGCGTCCGCCGCCCCGGGGCCCTGCATGCACCGTGCCGCCTGTTCAAGTGCGCAAAACTTCTAGGCCGTAGATAGCATACGCAAAGCACTGATCCTGGTGACATCAAGAGCCAGTGCACACAGTCCAGTTTGGCCCTGCGGGCATGCGCAAAAAGCCCATAACCCGCCAGCAGCCGGCGCCCTGCCGTACCCTGCCGTACCTTCTTGGCCAGCTTCTTGGCCTCGATGGCGCGGTCCTGCGCCTCCTTGTGCGCGGCCCGGGGGGCCTCCAGCGCCTTCTTGAGGTCCTCTGAGCAGAAGTCGTAGGCGTCGAACTCCAGCGAGAAGGGCACCTTCTTCAGGATCTTGGCCTTCTGCTGGTTGTCGCGCCTGCGTGCATTCCACAAAGGCAGCAGCAAATTCAGTAGCAGCAGGCATCCTTTGTCGCGCTCGTCAGGAGCAGTGCCCAAACGCGCACAGCTCCGCTCTGCAGCCCAAAACCAGCCAGTGTCCGGTCCCCCCAACCGTTCGGCACGCACCCGAGCGGGCAGTGTGCCTCACATTTACAATCCCTAGGCGCCCACCTGAAGAAGAAGCGCATCATCTGCAGCGTCACGTAGGGCGGCAGCGCCGTGATGGCGGTGGCGCCGCGGAACAGCGCGCTGCGGCCCAGCGCCGCACTGTTGCGCTCGCGCTCCTCCTTGAGCCCCAGCGCCACGCCCTCGCTCACGTGCGCCGTCTTCTCCTCGATGTTCACCTTTAGCGTGTACGCCATGCCGTCCTCCTGCGGGTTCGGAGGGAATCGAGTTAGCTCGGTCGGCGCGGCGTTACTGATCCACAAGTCCATGTGTTGTGCGGGTTTGTAGGGTGTGGCTATGTGCTGCTCTTGGTCGAGCACAACAGCCTTGTCCTCGCCGCTGGCACATCATTAACAGCACCACCCACTAAAGCACGCGGGATGCACAATTTGTGCGTTTCTGGTCACAGTGATGACCCTAACCAGCCCTGCCCCTCGGTGGTTGCTGCCGTACCGTCATCTGCTCGTCCGAGTCGTCGCACTTGAGCGTTAGCCGCGTGCGCAGGCCGAACAGCTTGTCCACAAAGGCAGTCCCGTCGTCGTCCTGCGGGACATACTAGTGATGTGAGTGACAAGGTAGCTTGTGCCCATCCCAGCAAGCTGCCCTGAAGTGAACGTCATGTAACCCGCGGGCCTGCTACTGCCACTCCTCTTCCTGGGTGCTTTCCACCCCTTTGCACCGGGGTCGCGGCCCCCAAGCCCTCCCAGCCTCTGCGCCCGCCGCTATAACCCTGCTGGTATTCGTGCTGCTACTGCTGCTGACCTTGAGCTTCTCGCGCAGCGTGTACATGACGTTGGTCCAGCACTCCTCAGCGTCCTGCTGCGCGTACACGCCCCCGGGGCCCTGCTGCCCGAATTGCGGGAACTTCTGCCGCAGCGCCATCAGGAACGCGAACGGCGGGAAGGGCGCCCCGCCGTTCTCCAGGTCTTTGAATAGCTCCCGCGTGGCAGCGACCAGACGGCCTGAGGGGTCGTCGCCCAGCCCGGAGCCCTTGGCGAACAACGCCTGGCGCAGCGGCTGCACCGCGAACATGCACTGCAGCGTCGAGTTCATATAGCAAGTGTTCCCGAGGTTGCTGAGGCCTGCCCCGTAGTGCTTGGTGTCTAGGTGCTCCTGTTCCTCCTCGGGCAGGTCCTCGACGAACTTTGGCACGTTCTTAGGGGCGTCGACCGGCACCGCTTCGGCCGATCCCATCATCATAATAGTCATTCCCTCCTTGGGAGCAGCCTTGCCCCAATCGTCGTCTTTAAGCAGCGCGCCTTTCACCATGACCTTTTGGCGCTCCGGCGGCACGCCGCTCAGCGCGAACAGCTGAGATTTGAACACCAAAGGCACCTGAGCAAGGTCCACCTCAACATCACTAAAAGTCTCCTTGCCCCACTTGATATTCACTTTGACTGTCCCCATGTTTTCGATCTCGGCAGCAGGTCGCTTTGAGCCGCTGCTGTCAGTCATGCAAATGTAGTATATAGCAAGATGTAATGAGGACAATAGAGGAAACAGGCAGTTTGCGTGTGTGGCGGGTAGGGTCTTTCTCGCTCCAGCTCGTCCCGTGGCCTTATGTAAGTACAGCCTCACCCAGAAACCGCTTCGACCCAGCACCTGCCTCCATGCAGCATTTGCTCTTGCACACCATATGTCAATGGCACTATGTGCCTTTACCACTCCCTCGTTTTATTCAACCCTTTTGCAGGTGCGTGTAGCGCTGGGCACCAAGATCAGCAAGGAGCGTGTGGGGACAGAGCTGGAGGGCATGTTCAATGGTGAGGGCCGCTGCGCACCATGGCTTTGCACGGCTAAGCTCCACTCCGCAACAGGCTGCCTGCAAATGCCTTGCGGGCGTACCGCTATAGCTAGACAGGACCAAACCAACATGGCAACGTGTACGGCAGCTGTACGGTACCGAAGCCCCTCGCCATGCGCACCACGGCAGGAGTCGAAATGACGCCCACGCTGCGCCCTCTCCCCTCCCCCAGGCGCCGATCCGGTGGAGGCGGTGCGGCTGCTGCACCGGCTGGGGCTGTTCCCCGTGGTCTTCGCGCTACCGGCCCCCCTGGACTCCCAGCTGGGCCAGGGGTACGGCGCGCCCTGCTGCACCACCGTGGCGGCGGCCAGCGCCCTGCAGGCAGCCATGGGGGTGGAGGTGAGCGGTTCCGGTGTGGCGCTGCAGCATGCTAGGACATGTTGGCCGGTCCAATGGGTGTTGGTGGTGGTGGTGGTGCTGCGGTCGGTGTCCGTACGGGACAGCGAGAGCAGCCGGCGGCATGCAGCTGTCAAACTGAGCTTCTGCAGCGGTACACAAGGTGGAGAGCTGTTCGGTTGTGCCCTCTGCACTAATATCTTGTTGATGTGTGTCACCGGTTGATCACCTCTTCCTACAGCCATACTCCATGAGCCTGTGACCCCAGAAGTCTTATACTGACCAGCTTGCCCACCCTCTTTCGTTGCTCCTCGTGCGTCGCTCCTCCCCAGCTGGACAAGGAGGAGCGGCGCTTCCTGCTGCTGGCGGCGCTGCTGCTGCCGCTGCGCGCGCTGCAGCACGTGCCACCGCGCGGCAAGCCCGGGCCCGCCACCGCCGCCGTCATCCGCGACTCGCTCAAGTGGCGCGTCAAGGTGGGTTGGCCGCAGGGAGGTAGCAGCGGCAAGTCCACCAATTGCGGCGTCACGGCACCTTCAGCCCCCGCGCGACTGCCGTTCCAGGGCAAACATGCACATAACCCATCAGATCTGCTTTGTGCTGGTGGCTCTGAGCTGGAGAGCATTGCGCTGCGCTACCTGCGTTGCTCCTCATTATGTTGCGACTCACTATGTCGGTGGCCGCCGGGCCGGCAGGACATCGATATGACCGCGGCGCTGCACGATACCGCGGCGGAGTTTGCGCGCGCGCACGCGCTGCTCAACGACGGCGCAGGCGCGGCCGCGGCTGCCGCCGCCGCTGCTGCTGCTGACGGTTCCGAGGCCGGCCAGGACGTGCGGGTGGTGCTGGGGCAGGCCATCCGCAAGCTCAAGCAGCACTGGAAGCTGGGTGAGCGGATCGGGCGTCGAGGGTCGATGGCCGGGGGTGGGGTGGTGGTGGGGGTCGGGGTGGCGGAGTTCGTGCCGGCACTCGGGGGCAAAATGAACGAGAAGCCGAGGCGTAGTCCAGCGTCCTCTTGATGGCAATGCTAACCCACATACCGGAATGCGTGGTTGCTATCAGCTGGCTGACTCCGCTTACGTTATCCCCCGCAGGCATCCTCATGGCGCCCGTCATCACCATGCACGCCGCTACGCCCCTCACACCCGACGGTGCCGTGTCGGACAGCGGCAGCGACGGCGGCGACGCCGCCGCCACCGGCGGCGGCGCAGGGGAGCTGTCGGCAGAGGCGGCCGCGGCGCGGCTGGAGATGGCACGGGAGCTGGTGGCGGCGGTGGAGGCTTACGGGCTGGCGGACTGCTGGAACTGGAAGCCGCTGATGGACGGGAAGAAGGTGCGGCGCAGCAGCAGCAGCAGTAGTTGGTGCTTAGGTGCTTGCGGTTAGAAGCGACAGAGAAGGTGCTTGAAGGATTCGAAGGGATTACCAGGGGTTAGGAAGGTTAGACGGAACAGAGACGGTGCTTCGAAGGGTTAGAAGGGACAGAGTGAGGTAATGCGCAGGGGTGGCATGCCTTCTTCCCGGCACAGCGCCGCGTTTGGTGCACTAAAGCGCAGTATTGGCTTGCATATCGGGATCAAGGCACATGCTGTGCCGTGCGGGCGCATCTCGACGTCACCACATGTTCGGTGGCACACCTGTGTGCTTGGTGCTGCTGCTTACCGGTATGTCCCACGCTGCCGCCAATGCCATAGCCCCACCGTTCTGTGGCGGTCCGCCCCATGCCTCTCCATGCAGGTCATGTCGCTTCTGGGCTGGACCAAGCCTGGCCCCCAGCTAGGCAAGGTGATGGCGGCGGTCATGGACTGGCAGCTCATGAACCCCAGCGGGACTGCGGAGCAGGCGGAGGAGATGGTGCGGCAGAAGTTCGGGTCGGGGGCGCAGTGAGGAGGGACTCAACAGGCAAGGGGAGCTTCGGGGGAGCTCCATGGTGTCACTCAGTGCCAGGGCTGTTGGTGTTGCCGTTGGTGAGCAGAGGTTCAGCAAGCTTGGGACTGTGGCTGGTGCCGTGGCCAGCCGTGGCGAGGTTTGCGCAGGCAGACGGTCTGGATACCACGATCGTTTTGCTCGAGTTGCGTTGCTCAGAAGCTTTGGTTGCCCTCGTGTAGCCAGCAAGCACTGCTGTAAATGGAGGTGGAGGCAGGAGCTATCTACCTACCCGGATATCCGTTGAGAGATTAGCCGGCTGTGCGGGAAGCTGAACGCATGGAGTGCGGAGGCGGCTAAGAGGGCGGACGGCAGAGTACCGCACAGCTGCTTGGGGCTCGCATTGGCTGGCGGAAGCTGCGGCAAGGCGAGATCTTGCTTGCTCTGCAACCAGGCATGCTTGATTGCCGTGTCCAGGTGCAGAGGCAGGCGTCATTTGGGGTCCTATGTAGGGCCGGACTGTGCGAGAAGGCGTTTGTGGTGACTGTCTGTAAGTGCAGAGGGGTTGGTTGTGCCAGGGCGGGCGGGTAACGGATGATGTCGAAAATCAGCAACCGGCACCTGGTCCGGACAGGTTATGCAGGACGCTGTGCAGTAGTCCCAACAACTGTTGCATTACCAGCCCCCCTGCCCATCTGCGCTGAGCACGAAGCTTGTCCTGCCGTACAACGACATCACCCGAAGAACGGTTGCAGAGGGGTTACGAACAACTGCGCTAGTCTTACAACGGCTTGGCAGCGTGCCGAAAAAGCAGCTCTCTAGCTGTTCCAATGAGCCACGACAAAAAGCAGCCCAGGGGAGCCCCGTAGGGGCCCGCTTGTTCCCACCACACCAGCGGCACGGCACACTGCTGCCCCTTGCCTGCTTCCCGTGTTCACTAGCTCCCATACAAGGTCAATCCAAGTAGTGGCCACGATGCAGGCAGGGTGGTGCGCTACCTGGTGTTCGCAGCCACCTGCCTACAGTGCTTCATAAAGCATTGTAGGTGATCACCTGCCACAGAGCTTCATAAGCAGGCGGCCCCTCCTGCTAACAGCGCCATGTATCAGGGGTTGCCGGACCCCTGCGTGCGACGGCCGCTGGCCACTTCCTCCCCCTAAACCATTTCCCATGCAACAGTCAGGTCCGAAGCAACTCGTCACGCCATCATGCACACAGAACCACAGCCCCCGACATGCGCATACCCACATGCACTCTCCCCTGCCTGCCACCTGCCCCTGACCCAGCTCGGTCCCCCGCGGCAGCACGTTAATACTCAGACGCAATGCGGAAGGTCTCCGGGTTGTACTCGTACTCGCTGATCCCCAGCATGAGCTCCAGGGCAACCCGGATGCCCAACACCAGGGCAACGATAGCGCCGATGGCCAGCACCGCCGTGACCGGGTTCTTGAACAACGACTGCAGGGGCCGCAACATGACGTAGCCGGTGCCCAACATGACAGTCACGAAGTAGCGCCCGTAGCGCGCGATGTTGCTCCAGAAGTCCTGCTCCGCCAGCTCCGCGATGGGCTGTGCCCCATGCAAGTGAGAGAGGTCCCCGGCCGAAGCTGGGTCAGCGGATGCCGCGATGCCTGCCACCAGAAGAGCTCCGATGGCAAGTGGCTGAGCCTTCTGGGCATCTAGTGAGGAGATGCAGCGCCAAAAGAAGTCCTCGTTCGTCGCGCCGGACGTCGATGGCTCGTTCCCGGACGCTTGCTGCACAGGCGTACTGTTCCGCTCATATGCGCGACATCTAGTAGAGCGAGCGGAGCACAGCCGCGGAGCTTGCGCAGTGAACGGGCGGGTGGTAGATATCCGGGTGGAAGCAAGTAGTGACGCCATCTTATCAAGTAGAAAAGGCAACTAACGTTGTCAATGCTCGAGGTGTAACTTTGCCTACCTGCGTGGCAAAACAGATAGATGGGGGCATGGGGACATCCTCTGCATCGGCCGTATTGCGCGGGAGCCCAGTTCCACCGTCACCGACAGCTCGTGGCATACCAGAGCGACTTTCTGCATTGGACATACATACTTCATTGCCTACTCTTCCCGGTTTGCGCTTTGGTGCCTTTTTGAACGGCAGCAGCGAGCACTTGAACGAACGATACAAAGCCTTAGCGCGACACTGCGACACTCAACCAAACCCCATACGCATCATGAGATGAAATTGACAACAATTACAGCTTGACGCAGGACAAGCGCGCGCGTACTTATCTTGGAAGCGCAAGGGCCTCGGGGAGCTCAAGGCACTCCCACGAGCCCCTCCCCTTGGATGGCAGCCGCGCCAGGCCCCGGACCCGCGGCAAGCCATGCAGACGCCCTGCAACGCTGCTGTAGCTTGATTCGTGAGGCGGTAGCGGACAGCGGCAGCGCAGCGGCGGCCCTGGTGCCTCTGCGCCCGTCGTTGAGGCGCATTAAGGACGACTTGGTACGGGTGCTGGATGAGGCCATCAGCTCCCACAACGGCAACACAGCGCTGTTGGTGCTGGGGCCGCCAGGGACGGGCAAGACGCTGGTACGTGGCGGGTGCCATGCGGCTGGCTGCAACGCTGCCCCCCAATCCCTTGCAAGCAGGGTGTGCGCGTGCTGCGCCTGCCAGGTTGCCACAGCTCCCACCTTTCAAGAGCCTTCCTCGCCAGAGACCAGCACCTGAAGTTGCATGTGCTCCCAGTGTAGCACCGGGTGCCCCGCTTATGCAAGCCACGGATCACAGGGTGCCACATGCTCTCTGCTGTGCATATGTGTGCAGGTGGTGGAGCGGGCCCTGCGGGAAGTGACCACCAAGCATAACAGCCCCGCCAGCCTTGCGGCGGCAGCAGCTGCCTCCAGCTCCGCCGCTGCAGCAGCCGGCCCCTCAACGTCCGCCGCTCCGCCGCCTGAGCCCCCAACGAACCCAACCGCCACCAACCAGCTGACGGTTGCCGTCGTACGGCTGCATGGGCTGCTACAGCCTGACGAGCGCACGGCGTTCCAGGAGGTGGCGCGGCAGCTGTGCAGGCAGTTTGGGCACAAGGCGCCGAAGTCGGCGACCTTTGACGAGAACTTGGTGTTCCTGAAGGGCATGCTGCACGCACTGTACAAGTGAGTTCTGCGCGCTGGGTCTCAGCGTGAGCTTGGACGTTCAAGGGCCGTTGTGCGCCTCTCTTGTCCACCGGCAGGCGTGCATGTGCTGCACAGGCTGCACTGCTCAACGCCCTTAAGTAACCGTGCCGGCTAGTAGGCAGAGTTTGCAAGCGTGCTGCCACGCTTCACAGAACACACTGAGGGGTTTCTTACATTTTGGGAAATCCACGCGCAGGTGCCTTAAGAAGGTGGTGTTTGTGATTGACGAGTTCCAGCAGTACGCCAAGAAGGGCAAGCAGCAGATGCTGTACTACCTGCTGGACCTGCTGCAGGTAACACATACGCCTGTGCGCTAATACACATACCTCACATGCAGCCAACGCGCTCCACGCACGCATGCAGCTGCCCACTGGCTTGGACACGCCTGCGCCCGCGACTTATCCGCTGTATAGCGAGCACAACTCCCCCCTCAGCACGCCCCATACGGCTGCTCATTAACATGCATTCAAACCTTCCTCCGTCATCCTCTGCACTCCTGCCTCCCCGCCCCTGAATATGCTCACCTTCCCTTCTCGCTCACCTCCCCGCCCAACAGGACAGCAAGATCCAGGCTGCCGTGCTAACACACACGCCTGTGCACTAATGCACATGCCTCATACGCAGGGCTAGGCTCAAATTCCCCTCTGACCTTCCCCCGCCCCACAGGACAGCCAGATCCAGGCTGCCGTGCTGGGGCTCAGCTCGGCGCACAACGTGGCTGACGACCTGGAGAAGCGCGTGCTGAGCCGCGTGGGCAGGCGCCGCGTGCTGGTCACCTTCCCGGCGCCGCCAGACCCGGCGGCCGACGAGGTGGGCACGCGCAGGGCTCGAACGGGTTCGGTCAAGGATGTCCTCGTTTGCGAACGAAGCTGGAGTTTCAGCTCCAAGGACACAGCAGCTGGGAGGAAATGGGAGGGGAGGGGGCGCGGATGCGGTGGGGTGGGAGAGCGGAGTAGAGCCCATGAGAGGGAGCCCCGAGTGGAGGGGCAGGGAGTACGCGTAAAACGCGAGAAACCGTGTGAGGCGTCAGGGAAGCACGGAAACGGAAACGCGAGTGCCTGCACGTGAAGAGGAAGTGAGTGGAGGGGCAGGGAGGGGCGTAGCGGGGGATGGGGGGCGGGGCTAAAGGGAGGCAGGGAGGAGAGCCGTGGTGTGGTGTTGCTTGGGTACAGTGAGCCTGACCGTTCTGGCATATGGGTGCACAAAAAGGCGGGCGACCGACTAAGGAACGCAGGAAGGGTTTGGGAGAGAGCAAGGTGACAGCAATTGAGGAAAGCGGCCGTACTTGTGGTTGTCCTGGTGTTTAGGACCGTGGTTGTCGCCCAGAGCAGGGTTGGCGCTCACAGGTTATCAGCCAGCCGCCTGACAAGCCCCGCGGCCTTGTGGGTCTCGACAGAGAAGAACGAAACGCATCCTGGGGCTTGCGCAAGCGTACGCGCAGCTGTGACTTCTCTTGCTGGGTCCTTCCTGAGCTTCTTGTTTACCCACGGGACGCCCCTGCCCCGCCCACAGCTCGACGAGGAGCCCTCTGGCGGTGCCTCCACCTCCGCCTCCCCCGTCGCCTGCCCTCCTGCCTGCGACTCCTACGAGGGCCTCCTCAGCGACATGCTGTGCATGCACCCCGGCATGGAGCGCCTGGTAGGGGGGCAGCAGGGGCAGGGGCCGCAGCAGGGGCAGGGCGGACGGGGTGCGGGGGCTGCAGGTGGGGCGGCGGCGGCGGCGGCGGCGGGGGCTGACGTGTCGGCGGCCCACAACGCGGCGGTGGCGGCGGCGCTGCGGGACTCTCGGGTGCAGGTGGGCGGCGGGGAGAGGGGTCGGGGGATGCAAGGCGCGCTGCTTGGGCCGACACGGGGGCCGGATGGCTGGGGCGCGCTCCGAGCGGTTGGTTCCTGCAGAGCCCTTCCTCGTAGGGGCGACTGTGTCGCTGTCTTGCTGTAGGGAGCAAACCAGTGCAACGACTGCATGGCGGAGTGTTAATAACGCGCATTCGGCGTGAGCTCGTTTGCTTCACACCTCTGGACATGCCACTTGCTTCGCCCTCCACTAGACCTGCTTTACTTTATGTTGCGGTGTCCCCGCAACTGCGTCGCTACACACTGAGTGTAAGCTGTTGCCACGTGGTGATGTGTGCTGCAGGAGGGGCTGTCCAAGCTGGCACGGCTGGGCGCTCCTCCGCAGCACCTGGCGCTGGTGGCGGAGTCGGCGCTGGTGGCCTGGGGGGCGGACCTGGACGCCTGGCAGCGGCAGCAGCAGCAGCAGCAGCAGCAGGACGCGCCGGCGGGGCGGCGTGGGCAGGGCGCGGGCGGCGGCGGCGGCAGCAGCGCACCTCCGCTGCTGGGTGCTCAGCACGTGGCGGAGGCGCTCCGGGAGGTCACGGAGGTGCCGGAGAGGTCCATGGTGGGAGGTCCAGTGGTGGTGGTTGTAGTGGTGGTGGAGGTGGGGCCATGTGGGTTACGGCAGATGTGGAGCGGGGGCAACAGCTGTATATTAGGAAGTTGCCATTAGTTGCGGCGGCGCGGTTCATGGTGTACGTGAGTGGGTTGCAGGGTTTAGGAGTAAGGGGTTAGTGGTGGGGCGATGTCGTGGGGCTTTGGGTGCAACCACTATAAACCGGAACCTCCAATTCATCGATAAACGGCCGTTAATAATTTTTCTTACTCGCCCATGCTTGCATGCAACCGCTCTGCCACCACTAATGCAAAAGCACCTACAGTGTACAGCTGGACGCTGTGGCGGGTGTGTTGAGTAGTATGCAACCATCCAACCGAACCTGGCCATCCTAGCACCTGTCACCATCATGCACTTCATTGCGTGCAGGTGGACGCCGTGGCGGGCCTGTCCGTGCTGCAGCTGCTGCTGCTGGTGGCGGCGCACCGGCTGCAGCGCAAGGGCCAGCCCATGTGCAACTTCGAGGTGAGGCGCGCAGATGCCCAACCGTTCGGCGTGCGCTCCTGCCTGTGACCATCAACTGTGAAGGGCCCATGACATCACGCCCCTCGTACGCCGGTTCCTGAAGCATGACGCTGCGTGTCTTTGGCGCCCGCCGGCCGGCCCTATCGCACAGCTAGCGCGTGGGGCAAGAATCCTACTCGTCCCCAATTTACCCTAGCCGCCCGTTCTCCCTCCTCCCGTGTGCGCCAGATGGCGTGGGAGGAGTACCGGTCCATGCAGGGCGGCCGCGGCGCGGTGTCGTTCACCAAGGCGGCGGCGGAGGCGGCGTGGCAGGGCCTGCTGCTCAGCGGAGTGGCGCACGCGGCAGACCCGCACCTGGAGGACAGGAGCAGGGACCTGGCGTACGCAGGTGGGCAGGGGGTGTATGCGACGTGGAAGGGATGGCATGATGGCGTAGACTGACGGCGTTGCCTCGGACCCCAACCCACAAGCCATGCTGTAACCTTGGGAAGGGGGCAGAAGCGGGGATCTGGCTACGCAGGTGGGCAAGGAGGGAATGGGGTGGTGGGTGGCTGCTGCGTGCCCCTGGGCAGGTGGTGTGCGGGTGGGTGGGCAGGTGAGGGGCGTTTGAGCAGCTGGTCGGGCCAGTGGTGCTTTGGGCTGTGCCCGGTAAAGGCACACCTGCACTACTTGTGATACTGGTGTACCGGTGCGTGCACAATGTGAGCCGTAGCCAGCCCGACCGCCCTGTTTTTTACATCCGGGGCCCGTCCCCTGCTGAAAACGGCCACTCTCCGTGTCTCTCCCGTGCTGGCTTCAGGCGTGCTGCTGCTGCTGTGCGGTCAGGAGCTGGAGGCGGGCATCAGGCAGCACCCGCACTGCCCCGACGCGGTTCTTGCCTTCCACCGGCAGGAGGTGTAAGTAAGCCAAGGAGGTTGGGCCCTGGCCAGGCTTCCCGCCTTACCCGCCTTGCCCTCTCAAGTCATTGGCAGTTGGGTCGGGAAGCAGCTGAGCGGGCGTCGTGGGTGTGCCGTGGTGCTATGATGTTGCAGTCTGGGCAGCAACGAGGTGGCACCGCACGTGCTGCCTGCGGACGTGCGGAGGCTACGCGAAGGATGAGTGCCGCTGTTTCATGGTGGCTTATGAGGGAGCTGTGCTGCTGCTCTTCGCTACGTGCATGGGGTGTGCGGTCTCGACGGTGACGACCTGGGGCAGAGAGGGTGTTTCAGCACGGTGCTTCAGGCAGTTGTGGCTTAAGTGATGTACGACGGGCCTTTGCCTGGATTGTCGATGTTGACGCGGATGCCCCGTACGTGCGGAGACTCCTTATCACACTTGGCGCGCGTGTCAGACGTCACTGAGGCACGGAAGCAGGGGAAGCTGCAGAGGAGGCTGGCAACCACATTCCCGGTTGCTACACAACCAACACACAGCCCAGTGCGGGAGCATGTACCTTATGTAGCGTGCATTCGCGCAGTCTGGAACAAAATGGATGTGCTTCGGAAGCACCGCAGCTAGGCTGTGTTGCCAATCTGTAAGCTCGGGCCGGAGGTCTTGCGCAGTCCTTAGGCGCACATGTACTCGGTTTGTTCAGGGATGAAGTGCAGGAAACGACCCGGCCAGCAACTCGACGGTTGCGGCCTGCAGCTTACATGAGGGAAGAGGAACTCGCCCAAGCGAACCATTGCTCACGTCAGAGTGCATCTTATTGGCGCTATGGAAAGGACAGGGTCACCACGTGCGTCAGGCATCATCCAGTACTGTCCACCCTGCCTTGCAAACCCGGACCCGGTCTCACCCCTGCCGCAATCCTATGACATCTTTCTACGGAGATGGGGCCATGGTTGCCAGCCGTCACTTATGCGCTGGTCTGTGCGACTTTTAAGTGCCGACGTTGGCGCACCAGGGGGTGCATCCCTGTCTTGTACCGCGTTAATGGGTTGCAAAGAACCCCAAAGAAGACCTTGACGTGTCCCATTGGCATCAATGCACCCCGCCGACCACCAACTGCCCTAGGCCACGTGCTCCCCTCAAAGGGAGCCCATCTGCTCCTCTCATCCCCAGCCCGTCCTTGCGTCTCATGCGTTCAAGCCCATGCACATGGTCAGCAAGTAGCGCTTTCCACTCCGCATTCCTTCACCGCCAACATAATCCTGTTGTGCGTCTGTCCGGTACGTCCGAGCTGTCCGGTACGCAGTGTCAGCAGCCTCCCGCCCCGCCATGCAAGTCGTCCGTCCCGTGGGTCAGTCGTTGGTGCCGGCGTCAACCCCGTCCCCCTCGTCGGGCAGCCCCACGCCGCCGTCCGGGCCCCGCATGGCCGCCTCGATCTGCTTGAGCAGCCGGAACAGCTTGGCCGCCTCCCGTATGCGCGAGAAGTTGATGCAGAAGGCCTGGGCGCAGCGGCACACGGCAGGGTGGTGGTCAGCGCAGAAGGTAACGGCCACTTGATACAGCTTGCTGCAATGCAGTATGCTGCGTACTGTACTGGCGCATGTACCAATACCGCACTACTGTCGTATCTTTGCAACGAAACAGATGTTTCCACGGCGGCCGCATCAAGCCAACGCAAGCGTTTTTACTGGCAGCCAACCCAGACTCTGTTGCATACTGGCTCCAGGCTACGTATCATTACCGCCACTTGGCCACGACCGGGCACCGGCAACCGTGTGCTCAACACCATTCTGCAGCCGGTTGCCGCACGGCAACCAACTCCCGTCATGCGTCGTGCCATGCCCACTGCACTCCCGGACCCCAACTATCACAATCCTTCGCCCACCCAAGCCCTGCACGACGCACCTGCACCTCGTGCAGCAGCTCGTGTATGTTGATGAGCTTGTTGCGGATGAGCGACTGCAGGAATACGCACACCAGCCGCACCAGCCGGTTCTGGACGTACTTGTCCTGCGGGGCCAGAGCGGCGGGCAGAGAGTGCAAGGTGGTTTGCGCTATGCACATGGGGAAGGACCGGAACCTTGGTGGTGAGGTACCACACGTTATAAACCTTATACTTGTGGGCCAAGTACGCAGTGCAATGGGATTCGGAGACACTTCTGCGGGCTGAACAGCCGCGAGGGCTGCCCACAAACGCGAGGCACGCGGCTACCTGCGTGCCTCGTTCGTGAACTCTATCGATATTGGCACAACCAAACAGCACATATGCGGCTAGAGTAAGAAAACGGCCACTGCAGGCTCTCTGAAAAGCAAGCTCGGCGTATCACTGCCTCCAGCAGCTTCGTACTTGACTGCCGGCGCACATGCGTATACGCACAGCCAGCCAAGCATGCCATGATGCACAGCCCCTCGGCACGGCACTGCACAGGCGCTCCAACCACTAGCTGCCATCCGGCACTTGCCCCCCGCCCGCCTTCCCCCGCTCCCATCCCCATCGCCACCTGCGTGCTCTCGCACGAGTTGATGCAGTTGGCGATGTACAGGTGCACGAACTCCGTTGGCACGCTGCCGGTGGCGGTCAGGCGGTTGACCACCTCCAGGCTGTGCAGGCTCATGTCGCTGCGGGCCAGCGCGCCCAGGAACTCCTGGCAGGGATGGGGGACACACCGCCGCAGCACGGCAGCACCACCAACCACCCAGTCAGTTTCCTGCATCCATCAGCCTGGAGAAGCCACATCCTGTCCCACTACCATGCATGCCACCGCAGACACCACTGCACAGGGGACTAGGCGGACGACTGAACAGCTCCCATCAAGACCCGCAATGGACACAGCTATGACTTCCCGCCCTGCACACCCCACTGCACGCCCCCTTCCAGGGCCCCCGCACCTGCCCCCGCCCCGGCCACCGCTCGCACAGCTTGAGCAGCACCTCCGTGGCCACCACCGGCGCGTGCTCCACCAGGCACGGCAGGTGGCGCGGCGTCAGCCCCAGCCGCACAATGACCCGTGGGTCGGCGTCCAGCTCGCCCAGCAGCTGCTGCTGCTGCGCCGGCAGCAGCGGCCCCCGCAGCGCCGCCGCCATCAGCTCCCGCGCCGCCGCCTGCTGCCGCCCAACCGCCGGGTCCTCCCCCATGCTGCTGTCCCACAGCAGCTGCCCGTGCAGGTCTGGGTTAAGCCACTTGAGCTCGGACAGGAGCGGTGTCATGACGGAGGGGACGGGGCGCTCCCACACGGGCGGTTGGAGCAGCGCGGATGCGAATGGGGCGGGTGGGAGTGGGGGCTGGGGTAGAACCTGGGACGAGGTGGATGTGGAGGCTGGGGCTGGGGCTGCATGTTGCGCGGAGGCGCCGGACGCTAACTGCGGGGAAGAGGTGGATGCTGCGGCGGAGGGGGCATTCGCCGCAGGGCGGCTGCTAGCGGCCGCGGCCGCGCCATTAAGTGCTGCTGCGGCCCTGCGGCACAGCAACAATACGACGGCATCGGTGTCATGTGCGCATCGTGGCGCTGTCATATGGTACGAGCGAGGGGTTAAATCGTCTGGATTACGCCTGGATATCAAATAGCCCCACACCCCTTTCAGCCCCGCACGACGCCCATGTGATGTTGCCAACCCAGATACTGCAGCAGCCGTCGACGCTTGCACACCCGCCCAATGGCCCGCCATACACCTACCCTGCTGCTGCCGCTGGCGGCCCGGTCGCTGCTGTCTCAGCTGCTGCCCCGGATTCCCCCGCTGCCGCCCCCAGCGCCCGCTGCCGTAGCGCCTCCCAGTCAGCCGCCGCTAGGAGCTTGCAGTCGCAGCAGTACGCGCACGCCCGAGGGACGAGCTCCGCAACCTAGGTGAGGGCGAACAACAAACCACGTGACAGATCAGTATTACTGCGGCGGCTGAGGCCGCTGTGATAGTACCCGCAACCTGACAGCTAGTGCGCCTCCAGCTGCCGTTCCAGGTGCTGCCAGCTCCGGCCATACATCGCCCTCATCGCACACAGATGCAAGACGGCAGGTGTGTATACCTCCAAGAGGTCAACACAGGCTATGTAAACGCGGCCCATGCCATTGCGGCGCATGCCACTGCGACCCATGCCACTGCGGCATGTATTGGGACGTACGGTAGCCAGGACGGCCCCTACGTTTCGCACTGCTGCTGCTGCTGCTGCTGCTGCTGTTGAATTGTGCCGTTGCTTCCACAGCTACTCCCTTTACGGCTGACCCACCGCCTGAGGTGCCGGGCCACTGAGCAGGAGGACGAGGAAGTTGCGCTCCGCGGGGGATACGGAGGTGTCGCTGGCGGCCTGGTAGGCGCAGATGGCAAGAGGGGAGGCATTACCTGTGAGGCTTGGATGGTGCTGCCGCCAGCCACCTTTCCCACATAGTGTTTTGCATTAACCCTCAGTACATTGATAGTTGCGTTGGCAGCAAGCGTGCCTTGGCTCTGTAAAGCAGATACAGCAATTGCAGCAGCACTGCTGCGCCCCACCCAGCCGTCTCAGTCACTAGCCCTCTGCTGGGGCTTAGCTGGGATGGGTTCCTATGCTCTTCGGACTAAGGCTCTGTGTGGTGTCTTACCTTGTATATCAGCGCAAGGAAGGGCGACGTGCCGTTCACTCCAGCGTCACAGGTGGACAGGAGGTACCACGCCACCAGCCGTTGAGGCAGGCGCAGGATGTTTTGGTCCTGTGCCAGCCGTGCAGCAGCCCCATGTAGCTCATCATGGCACTTATTTAGGAACAGCGCAGCCACGGCTGGTGCTTCTCCCTACCTCGAGCAGCAGCACCGCCGCGCAGCAAGCTCTGAACCTGTCCGGAGGCGCGAACGCCTCCTCGAACTGTTGCTTTAAACTTCCTAATGACCTTGTATCACTTCCGCTTAACAGTATGGATAGAAGCAAAGGGGTCTCATTTGGCGTTAAAAGTTGCATTCTGGAGCCATCACCACTTCTGGAGCACTGCCAAAGTCAGATGCTTTCAATTGATCGCAAGCTGCAGTAAGAAGCGCGGGGGAAAGGTAGGGGGCACAAGGGTGCAGCCACTGAAACGAACAAGCCCCTGTAAGCGCTCGACTCCACTCTGCCGGTACCAACGGGTCTTCCGATTAACCCAAAAGCACGAGAATTCAGCGATAAACCCAAAAATATTTAACACATGTGCTGGCAGAGGTTTGGGGCACACGTTATGGCCAATGCTGAGGCACTCATGCCGGATGCTGCTGCGGAAAAGCGACAGCTTTCCGGCATTCCATTCTTTCCAGAGTTAGCTCAAACAACAAAAGGCTTTGCAGTCGTCTATTTCTTAGGCTCGGCGTGCTTCTCCGCCGCCGGCTACATACACTCTATTTGGCCCTGTTAGCGAGCTCGCGACACCCGTTTGCACCATGAAGCTTCAGGCTATGCGGCTGCAGCGCAGCCAAGGGCTGCAGGCTCGTCCGCGTCGTTCTGCCGTGGTGTCGGTTCGCGCAATCGCCGAGCAGGTGGAGGTGCCGAGCGCGCTGAAGTCTGGGGGTAGCTCCTGGAAGCCGAACAGCTGGCGTGAGAAGCCCGCGCTGCAGCAGCCTGATTACCAGGACAAGGCGGAGGTGGCTAAAGCGTGCGAGGTGGGTCATCGCACCCTTCGGAGGGTCACAAGTGCCCCGCGCGCATACCTGATGCTATCCTGGATCAGTCATGACTTATGGTATGTATGCAGTTTGTTATTACACTTTCCTGCTGGATCGTGACTTGGATGTTGCACTCACAGAGTCAACACCTCGCCATGCTAGTCATCTGCAGAACCCCCGCGACCCTCCCCTTGCAGGAGATTGCCCGTATGCCGCCTCTCATTTTCGCTGGAGAGTGCCGCACGCTGCAGCAGCGTCTGGCCAAGGCGTCCACCGGCGATGCATTCGTGCTGTTCGGTGGCGATTGCGCCGAGGCGTTCAGCCAGTTCTCCGCCAACCGCATCCGCGACCTGTACCGCCTACTGCTCCAGATGAGCACCGTCCTGGCTTTTGGAGGCGGTGTGCCCATTGTGAAGCTGGGCCGCGTCGCCGGGCAGTTCGCCAAGCCCCGCTCCGCCCCCACCGAGACCATCAACGGCGTGACCCTCCCCGCCTACCGCGGAGACATCATCAACGGCCCCGAGTTCACCGAGGAGTCCCGCCGCTGCGACCCGTGGCGCCTGGTGCGCGCCTACAACCAGTCCGCTGCCACGCTCAACCTGCTGCGCGGCTTCTCGTACGGCGGCTACGCCGGCCTGTCCCGCGTGTCCCAGTGGAACCTCGACTTCATGAAGAACACCCCCGAGGGCCACGCCTACATGGACATCGCCAAGCGCGTGGACGAGGCCATCCAGTTCATGATCGCGTGCGGCATGGACACCAACATGCCCTTCATGCGCGAGACGGAGTTCTACACCTGCCACGAGTGCCTGCTGCTGGACTACGAGGAGGCCCTCACCCGCCTGGACTCCACCTCGGACAACTGGTACGGCTGCTCCGCGCACTTCCTGTGGTGCGGCGAGCGCACGCGTCAGCTGGACCACGCGCACGTGGAGTACATGCGCGGCGTGAACAACCCCATTGGCGTCAAGGTGTCGGACAAGATGGACCCCAACGACATCGTCACCCTCATCGCCATGCTCAACCCGCACAACACCCCGGGCCGCCTGTCCATCATCGTGCGCATGGGGCCGCAGAAGCTGCGCGAGAAGTTCCCCGCGCTGATCGAGGCGGTGCAGCGCTCGGGGCAGGTGGTGACGTGGGTGTGCGACCCCATGCACGGCAACACCGAGACGGTGTCGGGATACAAAACACGCCGCTACGAGAACATCCGCGCGGAGATCGAGGCCTTCTTCGACGTGCACGAGAAGATGGGCACCGTGCCCGGCGGCGTGCACCTGGAGATGACGGGCGACAACGTGACGGAGTGCATTGGCGGGGGCGCCTCCATCAGCGAGGACGACCTCGACTCGCGCTACCACACGCACTGCGACCCGCGCCTCAACGCGGAGCAGTCGCTGGAGATTGCGTTCTACGTGGCGCAGCGCCTGCGGCAACGTGAGTGGGACTCTGGGGCGGGGGTGAAAGGGGCGCTGGAGATGCTTGGACCCGGGGGAAGAGGGGCGGGGGTGGGGCTAAAAGCAAGGTGCACAAAAGTGTCCGGCAGCAGCGAAGAAGGGATGGCAGACGTGCCAGCTGGTCAACGAGACCAAGTGTGGTGGCATGTGCTGTAAGGGAACCGGGGACTGCATTTGGGGGCCATACAGCGGGGTCTGTTTGGGGTCAAACTAGATCAGGCGTGGCGCAGCGCCTGTGGCAGTGTGAGATAGATACGGAGATGGGGCATGGAAGGGTCTGAGGGGGCTTGGAGCGGGCGAACCGCAAGCAGCGGACGTGACAGCGTCGTTGGCTTGGCCGGACTCACATACGTTGGTCAGCCCCCAAACGGAAAGCTGTGTCGCCCTTTTACGAAGGTTGCATGAGTAAGCCTTCATGACCTGGTACACCCAGAACTTGTTTCTATCCGTGTGCATTGCTAACATTGTCCTTCCCCCGGGTGCACCTGCAGGGCGCGAGAAGCTCGCCCAGACCGCCGCGGCTGCTTCCAACTAAGCTGTCGGACGTGGGCCGGACGCGGGACAGCGTGCAGCTTTCGGACTTAACGAATGAGGATAGCAGTAGAGGACTGTTAGCGGCGGCGGCGATGGTGGTGGGGGGGGGGGTCGGCGGTTTGGGCACCAGCCGTGCCAGGGTAGCTATGCTGATGGCCTGCCTGGAGGTCAAGCTTGCGGCTGTGAGCTGTCAACCGTTGCGTGCGTGTGGGGTGCATACGCTGCGATTCGGCGACCTGCAGGTGCATGCCGGCTGCGTAACGGTGCTTTGGCTCGTGTCCGTCTTGAGACAAGCGGAGTGCATTGAGCGAGTTGTGTGTGTGCCTGTGCGCTACAAGTGGCTGGCAATCGCGCTGTGTGGCAAGGCGGCAGCGCCTTACTAGAGCCGGGAAAGCGGTATAAATTGTGTGTGCTGCGATGCATGATGTCTGGGTATGCTGCTGCGCAGCTAGGCAAGCGCATCGGGACCGGGCCGTACGCCGTACTACGCGTCAGCAGGTGCAGGAGGGGGACAAGTCCCGTTGTCCCAACGGGCCTGTGTTTCACTGACAGTCCTCCTATGACGTGTGATGCCGGGGTGGACGCTTGTGGCAGGCAATGAGCCTTGCGGCGCGGTCGTGTGGGTGGGTTATGGACTGCGCCGCGGGCTTGGGACAATGGCGGATTTGGGGCAGGGGTTCGAGACACGCAGTGGTAATGGATATGTGCGGTATTGGCACACGTGTTTGGTACATCACGGTACATTACCTCGTTCATGTTTCTGGTCAGTACTGTCGGTCGGTTCAGTGTTTAGGCATGTTTGGTATTTACGCGCACGGCATCATTGTGATGAGAATAAGACGTGAGGCCACTCCCTGCAGACGGCAGAGGCATTTTGGTACGGTAGGTGGGCGGATTGCCGGGTCAACGTGGTTTAGCAGACAGGCCAGACAGCGCACGTGGCTCTTTCCACTGCCTGCATGTGTAACGAAGGGACCTTCTTTTCAACTGCAGTGCTTGACACGTGAGCCATACGCGATGTAGCTGGAAATTGCCACGTAGCCCCCCGGCGGCAGGCGGTGTTGTGGCAAACAGCATGGACATTTGGGCCCAGGTTGGACCAAATTGGACAGCGGGGTACTCCCCTGGTACGCTGGTAGGACCCAGACTTGGAGTTCGCGGACCCGCCAGCACCCCGCGCAGACATGTTTTCTAATGATGTCGTTATAACAGCAGCTGCTGCGCGACCAGGTGCACCTTGGCTTCGGGAAGTGGTGGTGCACAGGACTGCACACTGGCCTGGCATGTCAGGCTGACGGATCACGGTAAGCCTGAGCTGCAGCGAGGACCGACAGTTGTGCCGCTGTGCATCTATGAAACCTGCTTGTCAGTATCTGCTTATTACTTTGCCCTGCCCCTCAGGTCGTAGGTGTGCATGGATGGGCTCTGGATGGGGCTCTGCATGCATTCCTGGCACCTTCACCCTCTGTGACACGTTGCACATTGCTGTAATGTACACCAGGCTTCCAGTATGATCAGTTGAAGACAATTAGTTATTTTGTTGATAAATGCATCTCAGCAGTAGCGCTGCCCAAGCTGCGAGCCGCTCGCGAAACGGCTACGAGCGCAGCGGAACATACACAGACAAACAGCAACAGCCTTGTTTGCCAGGGATTCTCGCGGTAGCCTGCAGTGTCGTGCTTAGCGTAGCGGCCTTGGGAGCAGCCTTTGCGCGTCGGTCCCGCCCACGTCACCCAGGGTCGACCTCGCCTGTCGCCATGCAAACCGAGGCGCCCTCTCCCTCTCCCCCGGGGCAAGAAGACATGCCTGACGCCACCGAAAAGCGCCTGCAGGCCGACCTCATCCTCCGTGTGCTGGAGCTCTTGCCCCACAATGACCTGGCATGCAGCGGCCGACTGTCCTGCAAGGACGCAGCTGAGCGCTTCGCCTCCGCCCAGTACCTCACCGTACGGCTCAGCCTGCCCCTGGCCCAACATGCCGTACAGACCTTCGTACTGCACTCCCAGCCAGCCGTACGGCAGCTGTCCTTCCGCTGCAAGCTGCGGCTGCTGTCGACTGCTGCAGCCACCGGGTGCGAAGCCAACCTTGACGCCGCCTGGACCCTGGTGCAGCCCTGCCTCTTCCCCGACCTCCCGCCCTCCTTCTACGGTTCCCTGTACGACAGCGACCCCGACCCGGGTACGGCAGCCGTGCGGGCGGGGCACGCGCACGTGCTGGCGTCGCTCGTACGACGGCGCTGGCCGCTGC
>VFQN01000855.1_pt1 | contig 54523 bp, 47 predicted proteins | sample 3512371 | NCBI WGS metagenome assembly VFQN01 (sample SAMN10412370, study PRJNA504923) | tailings metagenome | isolation source: Replicate 2 from Balatoc abandoned mine | place: Philippines: Itogon, Benguet | collected 2017-08-28
ATCGGCTGGTTTCGGCTGATGAAAGTCCGCTGAGACAGCTTGACTGTTCAGATAACGGGCCGAGATGAATGCGGCCTTCTGCTGCGCCTCGCTCGGCATCGTGCCGACGGTGCGCCATGCCGACTACCTGGCCTCCTGGCTCGACGTGCTGCGCGAGGACAACCGCGCCATCGTCCGGGCCGCGAGCAAGGCCAGCAAAGCCGCCGACTGGCTGCTCGCTTTCCTCCCCGAAGCCGACAGTGCGGTCGAAATCGACCAGCCCGAGATCGACAGGAGGGCGGCATGATCCTCCTGACCGCGGCGGAGCGCATCGTCGCGACCGTTGCCCGTCCCCGGCGCGAGAGATCAGCGTCATGAGCCGCCACCTGATTTCCCTCTACACGACCTTGCGGGAGTTCGAAGGGCTGCATGAGCGCCATGACCGGACCCGCCGCACCAGTAGGACAGTCACCGTCGACCGCGAGGCGCTGATCCACCTGCTCATGGACCATCCCCGCCTGGTCGAGGCGCTTCGCCAAGCGGGGCAGGTCCAGATCCGGGACGGTGACTAACCTGCCTCCGCCTGAAATCCGTAAAGCCGCCGAAGCGCAATGGCGTGTCGGCGGCTTTGGGCCTTTCCGGGTATTCCGCGCACGGCGCCGTCCTCAGAGTGAGAGGGCGGCGCCGTACTTCGTGACGGGTTTGGAGGTCGAGAGAGTCTCGGCCGCCCGTCGCGGAGTCATCACCATGGCCAAGGCTGCCAAGACCAAGAAGCGTTCCGTCCCGATGATCGTCTTCTCGCAGGCGCGCGATATTCCCTTCAACCGCATCCGGCTATCGGACAGCAATGTCCGCGAGACCGACGTCGAAGCCGGCCTCGACGAACTCACCCAGGACATCGAACGCCGCGAGGATCTCATCCAGGGCCTCAATGTCCGCGCCATCCTCGATGCCGACGGCAACGAGACCGGCGACTTCGAGACCCCGGCCGGCGGCCGGCGCTATCGGTCGATCGCCCGGCTCGTCACGGCGGGCCGCTTCCCCACGGACGGCCTCGTCCCCTGCATCGTCAAGAAGGCCGACGCCAAGACCTCGGCCGTCGACGACTCGCTGGCCGAGAACGTCCATCGCCTGGCGCTGCATCCGATAGACCAGTTCCGCGCCTTCAAGCGCATGGTCGATGGCGGCATGTCCACCGAAGAGGTCGCTGCCGCCTACTTCACCACGCCGCGCTATGTCGAGCAGCGCCTGCGCCTCTCCACGGTCTCGCCCAAGCTGCTCGAGATCTATGCCGGGGAGGGCATGACGCTGGCCATGCTGGAGGCATTCACGGTCAACCCCGCCCATGCCCGCCAGGAACAGGTCTGGGAGGCGACCCAGCAGTCGTACAACCGCCAGCCCTGGCACATCCGCCAGATGCTGACTCAGACCACCGTGCCCGCTTCCGACAAGCGCGCGCGCTTCGTCGGCATCGACGCCTATGTGGCGGCCGGCGGACCCGTGCTGCGCGATCTGTTCGAGACCGACAATGGCGGCTGGCTCGAGGACGTGCCGCTGCTCGACCGGCTGGTGTCCGACAAGCTGAAGGCCACGGCCGACGCCGTCGCGGCCGAAGGCTGGAAGTGGATCAGCGTCGACATCAGTCTTCCCTATGGCCACGACCACGGCCTGCGCGGCCTTGTCGGCACCGGTGCCGAGCTGACCGATGAGGAGCGGGCCACGCGCGAGGCCCTGCGCGAGGAGTACGAGCTAATCGAAGCCGAGTATGGCGGGGACGATGGCGACCTGCCCGAGGAGATCGATCAGCGTCTCGGCGAGATCGAGACGGCACTCGACCAACTCGAGAACCGGCCGGTCATCTACGATCCGGCCGACATCGCCCGTGCCGGCGTCTTCATCAGCATCGACCGCGATGGCGTTCTCGTTGTCGATCGCGGCTATGTCCGTCCAGAGGACGAGGCCCCGGAGGTGGTCGAGGCCGACGATGCTGAAGCCGACGGCGAGACGGGCGGTGACGACGCCGATGGCGAGGCCGCTGTCCGCCGCACCACCATCACCATGTGTGCCCAGTCGGCCGAACCCGAGGAGGACGATGAGGGCGACGTCGTCAAGCCGCTGCCCGAGCGGCTGGTCATCGAGCTCACGGCGCACCGGACGCTGGCCTTGCGCAATGCCATCGCCGGCAACCCGCATGTGGCGATGACGGCGCTGCTGCATCGGCTGGTGCTCGACACGTTCGGCGAGCGCTCGTTCCCCGGCTGCGTCGAGGCCTCGGTCCGCAAGGTCTATCTGTCGGTGCAGGAAGCCGACCTCAAGGACAGCCCCTCGGCCAAGGCGGTGATTGAACGCGAGCAGGCGTGGAAGGGCGATATCCCCTTCGGCGACGACGAGGCGCTGTGGGCCTGGATCGACGGACTCGACGACGCCAGCCGCCTGGCGCTGCTCGCCCATTGCGTCAGCTACGGGATCAACGCGCTCTTCGAGCGGCCCAATCCCTATAGCGGTAACGGCGTGAGCCAGCACGGGCTCGACCAGCGTCTGCGCGAGGCCGACCGGCTGGCCCGCGCCACCGGGCTCGACATGGTGGACGTCGGCTGGCGCCCCACTGTCGCGAACTATCTCGGACGGGTTACCAAGGCCCGCATTCTCGAAGCGGTGCGCGAGGGGGCCGGCGAACAGGCGGCCCAGCTCATCGACCACCTCAAGAAGGGCGACATGGCTAAGGAGGGCGAGCGCCTGCTGGCCGACAGCGGCTGGCTGCCCGAACCGCTCCGCCTGATCGGGAATGACGTGGCCGCCGATCAACCGGCCGAAGAGGATGAGGCGCTGCCGGAATTCCTCGCCGGCGATGATGCGGACAGCCTGGCCGCTTCCGATGACGAAACCGCCCACGCGGTCGCCGCCGAATAGTCCCATCGGCGGGGCGCTCGGTCGCCCCGCCCACTCCTCACCTCACGGCCCGGCGTCCTGCCGGCCCTTTTTTCCTTTCAGGAGACCACCATGTCCGCCCATATCGTCTATGACACCGCGCCGCTGGGCGCGTTGATCCGCCATTCGGACGGCACGCCGAAGCCGCCGGCGCGCTTCTCCAAGAAACTCGCAGCCTGGGAACGGCGCAACGGCGTCGGCCGCCTCGTCCGCAAGGAACCGCCGCGCGAGCGACCGGCCTATTGCGCGCCCGCGGCCATTATCCTCAATGAGGAGACGTCTGGGCCGGTGACTTTGGCTGGATGTCTGACGACTACGAGATCGTGCGCGCGGACGATGTCGAACGGCTGAACGCACTGAACCTCGCGGACGATCTCGGCCTCCTCTGAGAGGGAGAGGAAGGCCGGGACGGGTTTGAGCCGGCGCGGTCGAGAGAGAGCGCCGCGCGGCTCGCTCCCGTTCCGCTCTCCCGAGGTTCCCGTCATGACCCCCATCTACCCTTCCGCGGCGTCCGCTGCCGCGCCGCTCCCGCACGCCGATAGTGACGCCGCAATGGCGGTCGTTGCCGCCACCGCCATGTTGCTTCCCCATCTCGAACGCGGCGAGCGCATCGACGCGCCAAAGCTGCGCGCGGCGATGGAAGCGGCATTCGGCGCCTCCGATGCCGCCGGCGCTTGGGACTGGAAGACAGCCTACGATGCCTGCGAGGCCGCGACGATACTGTTCCTCCGCAAATACGGAAAGGCGCTGTTCCGCAAATCCGCATCTCCGGCTCTCCGGCTTTCTGCCTTGTCGAAGATCGCCGGGCTCATGCCGACGCATACCCGCCGGTCCGAGGAGGCGCAGACCTTCCAGCAGTTCTCCACGCCGATCCCGCTCGGCCTCGTCGCGGCGACCGCCGCCGCCATCACGCCGACCGACCGTGTGCTGGAGCCTTCGGCCGGCACCGGTCTGCTCGCCATCCTGGGCGAGATCGCCGGCGCCTCGCTCATCCTCAACGAACTGGCCGAGATGCGCGCGGGGCTTCTCTCCTCCCTCTTTCCGGCCGTTCCCGTCACCCGCTTCGATGCCGCCCAGATCGACGACCATCTCGACGCTGGCGTCGTGCCGAGCGTGGTGCTGATGAACCCGCCATTCTCCGTCATGGCCAATGTCGAAGGGCGCGTAGCCGATGCAGCCTGGCGGCACATCGCCTCGGCCCTTGCGCGCCTGGCACCCGGCGGACGGCTCGTGACGATCACCGGCGCAAACTTCGCCCCCGACAATCCGGCCTGGAACTCGGCCTTCACCCGCCTGCAGGAACGCGGCCGCGTCGTCTTCTCCGCGGCAATAGACGGCGCCGTCTACGCCAAGCACGGCACCACCTTCCCGACACGCCTCACCGTCATCGACCGGATGCCGGCGGACGATCCCGCCGTGTTTCCCGCCGCTCTCAGTGTCGCGCCGGATGCCGCGACGCTGCTCGAATGGGTCAGCGAGCATGTGCCGGCACGGCTGCCGGTCACCAGGCCCGTAGGTGCAAACCCCACATCCTCTTCGGCTGCACCCCGCACGGTGCGCGGTTATCTGGCGCGCACCGCGCGGGCAACACCGCGGCCGTCGATCGCTGATCCCGAGGCCGTCGAACTCGCCTATGAGGTCGTCAACTGGCGGGCCGCCGAGGGCGGTCACATCACCGACGCCATCTATGAGGATTACGGACTTCAGGCGATAGGTATTCCCGGCTCTCAGGCTCACCCAACCCAGCTCGTGCAATCGGCGGCGATGGCCTCGGTCGCTCCGCCCAAGCCCAGCTATCGGCCGCGGCTGCCCAGAAACGTTCTCGACCTGCTCTCGGACGCGCAGCTCGAGACCGTCATCTATGCTGGCGAGGCCCATGCCGAATATCTCGCCGGCGCCTGGACTGTCGATGACACCTTTGATGTCGTCAGCGCCGCGCCCGACGACGCGAAAGGGGCCGTACGCTTCCGGCAGGGCTTTTTCATCGGCGACGGCACCGGTGTCGGCAAGGGCCGGGAATCGGCCGCCGTCATTCTCGACAACTGGATGAGTGGGCGCCGCAAGGCGGTGTGGATCTCGAAGTCCGACAAGCTGATCGAGGATGCGCAGCGCGACTGGTCGGCTCTCGGCATGGAGCGGCTGCTGATCACGCCGCTATCGCGCTTCCCGCAAGGCAAGCCGGTCACGCTGGCGGAAGGCATCCTATTCACCACCTATGCCACGCTGCGCTCTGACGACCGCGGCGAGCGGGTTTCGCGGGTCAAGCAGATCGTCGAATGGTTGGGTCCGGATTTCGATGGAGCCATCATCTTCGACGAGGCCCACGCCATGCAGAACGCCGTCGGCGCCAAGGGCGAACGGGGTGACGCCGCCCCTTCGCAGCAGGGCCGCGCGGGCCTTCGACTCCAACATGCCCTACCGCAGGCCCGCATCGTCTATGTCTCGGCCACCGGCGCCACCACCGTCCGTAATCTCGCCTATGCCCAGCGGCTTGGCCTTTGGGGTGGCGAACATTTTCCCTTTTCGACGCGGGCCGAATTCGTCGAGGCGATCGAGGCCGGCGGCGTCGCGGCGATGGAGGTACTGGCACGCGACCTCAGGGCGCTCGGCCTCTACACCGCGCGCTCGCTCTCCTTCACTGGCGTCGAATACGAGCTGCTCGAGCACGAGCTGACCACCGAGCAGGTCCGCATCTACGATTCCTATGCCAGCGCGTTCGGCATCATCCATAACAATCTCGATGCGGCCATGCAGGCGGCCAACATCACCGGCAGCACGGGCACGCTCAACGCCCAGGCCAAGTCGGCGGCCCGCAGCGCCTTCGAGTCCGCCAAGCAACGCTTCTTCGGACACCTGCTCACCAGCATGAAGACGCCGACTCTTATCCGGTCGATCGGTCGGGACTTGGAAGATGGCCATGCCTCTGTCGTCCAGATCGTCTCGACCGGCGAGGCACTGATGGAACGCCGGCTGGCCGAGCTGCCAACCGAGGAATGGAACGACGTTCGCGTCGACATCACGCCGCGCGAGTACGTTCTCGACTATCTCGCCCACTCCTTCCCGGTGCAGCTCTATGAGCCATTCACTGACAGCGAGGGCAATCTGTCGTCGCGGCCGGTCTATCGCGACGGCCAGCCGGTCGAGAGCCGCGAGGCGGTCGCCCGCCGCGACGAGCTGATCGCCAGGCTCGCCAGCCTGCCACCAGTGCCCGGCGCGCTCGACCAGATCGTGCAGCATTTTGGCACCGACGTTGTCGCCGAGGTCACCGGACGCTCCCGCCGCATCGTGCGCAAGGGCGAGCGCCTCGTGGTTGAGAACCGCGCCGGCTCGGCCAACCTCGCGGAAACGCAAGCGTTCATGGACGATCAGAAGCGCATTCTGGTGTTCAGCGATGCCGGCGGGACAGGTCGCAGCTATCACGCCGAACTCTCGGCCCGGAACACGCGGCTGCGCGTCCACTATCTGCTCGAAGCGGGCTGGAAGGCCGATACCGCCATCCAAGGGCTGGGTCGGACGCACCGCACCAACCAGGCGCAGCCGCCGCTGTTTCGGCCGATCTCGACCAATGTGAAAGCGGAGAAGCGCTTTCTCTCGACCATCGCACGGCGTCTCGACACGCTTGGCGCGATCACGCGCGGCCAGCGCCAGACCGGCGGCCAGGGCCTATTCCGGCCGGAGGACAATCTCGAAAGCCACTACGCCCGCGACGCCCTGCGCCAGCTCTATCTGCTGATCGTGCGCAGCAAGATCGAGGGCTGCTCGCTCGAGCGTTTCGAGGCGGCCACGGGGCTCAAGCTCACGGAGGCCAATGGCATCAAGGACGAATTGCCGCCGATCACCACCTTCCTCAACCGGCTGCTGGCGCTCACCATCGAGCTGCAGGAGGTTCTCTTTGACGCCTTCGAGCAGTTGCTCGCGGCTCGGATCGAGGGCGCCATCGCCTCGGGCACCTACGACGCCGGGCTGGAGACGCTCAGGGCCGAGAGCTTCGTCGTCACCGATCGGCAGGTGATCTACACCCACCCACGCACGAGCGCCGAAACGCGCCTGCTGACGATCACAGAGCGCAAGCGCAACCGACCTGTCACGCTCGACGGTGCACTCGATCATCTCCGCGATCCGCGCGCCAAACTGCTCATCAACGAGAAGTCGGGCCGTGCCTCGGTGCAGATCCCGACCAGCAGCGTCATGCTCGATGATGGCGAGGTGGAGCGGCGCGTCCGCCTGATCCGGCCGATGGACGCCCAGAACATGCCGCTCAAGGCCATGGGCGAAACCCGCTGGATCGAGGCCGACCGCGATACTTTCGCCACTGCCTGGACGACCGAAACCGACGAGGTGCCGGAGTTCACCGACTCGGTCCTGCACATGGTCACTGGCTTGCTTCTGCCGATCTGGAAGCGCCTGCCAACTGAGTCCACGCGGGTCTATCGGCTCCAGACCGACCAAGGCGAGCGCATCATCGGCCGCCGCGTCTCGCTGGCATGGGCGGCCAACGCCACGGCTACGGGCGTGGCGTCGCTATCGCCGGAGCAGGCGTTCACGGCGCTAGTCGACGGCCGGACGATCCTCGACCTGACGGAGGGGCTCCAGCTTCGCCGGAGCCGCGTCATGGGCGCGTGGCGCATCGAACTGTCGGGGTTCGCCGACACGATGCGCCAGCGCTTGACCGCCTACGGCCTCTTTCACGAGATCATTTCGTGGAAGCTCAGGATGTTCGTGCCGACCGATGGCAACGGCCTCGCCGTGCTTGAACGTGTGCTCGACCGCTTTCCGATCGAACGTGTCAGCGAGCGGGAGGCTGCATGATGCCGCGCCATGATGCCGCCGATCTCGCCCGTCGTCTCGGCGAACATGCCGAGGCGGTGTGCCGCCATTATCTGTCCAACGGACGCCGCTCCGGCAACTACTGGCAGGTTGGCAATGTTCGCAACGCACCGGGGCGCTCCATGTTCGTCCGGCTCAGGGACTCCCCGAAAGGTCCGCCCGGCAAGTGGACCGACGCCGCGACGGGCGAGCATGGCGACCTGCTCGATGTCATCCGCGAAAGCATGGGCCTCATCGACTTCAAGGACGTCGCCGAAGAAGCACGAAGCTTTCTCGCCATGCCTCACACCAAGGCAGAGCCCCACCAGGGGCGAATACGCGACCCGGCGCCGACCGGATCGACCGAAGCCTCGCGTCGACTCTTCGCCATGTCGCAGCCGATATCCGGCACCCTCGTGGAAACGTATCTGCGCGGACGCGGCATTACGACTTTGCACGGAACCGGCTCGCTGCGCTTTCACCCGCGCTGCTACTACCGGCCCGACGACTATGGTCCGACCGAGACCTGGCCGGCCATGATCGCCGCCGTCACCGATCTCGACGGGCGTCTGACCGGCGCGCACCGAACCTGGCTCATGCCGGACGCGACCAGCAAGGCGCCTGTCGACACGCCGAGGCGCGCCATGGGTGACCTCCTCGGACACGCCGTCCGCTTCGGTGTGCCTGGTAGTGTCATGGCTGCGGGCGAAGGCATCGAAACGACGCTCTCACTCCGATGCGCCATGCCCGACATGGCGATGGCAGCAGCTCTTTCGGCAGCCCATCTCGCCGCCATCCTGTTCCCGCCGACGCTGCACCGGCTCTATGTCATTCGCGACAACGATCCGGCCGGTGACGGTGCCCGCGACACATTGATCGAGCGGGCAACTGAGGCGGGGATCGAGGCGATTGTGCTGTCGCCGGCAATGGGGGACTTCAATGAAGACCTCTGCCATTTCGGGCTTGCGACCCTCAGCGCATCGATCGCGGACCAGCTCATGCGCAGGGATCGCCTCCGCTATCTGAAGCGGGCTGCATGAGCCGGAAGGGGACTGCGGGGCGATCCGGCGGCGCTCATGCCCCATGGTCCTGCCCCGCCGGAGAGGAGCCGCGACCCGGCCTTCAGGAGGGCGATCGGGCCCACAGCCGGACCATCCCCGCAATGGCGGCCGCCGACTATTTTCCGGCGGCGCGCGATTGAGGGCGAAAGCCCGCGACGAGGTGCGACGCCTTTCCATCGCGAACCAAAATAGCCGCCCGCCGCCATCCTCCGCTGCCGCTCCGGCCCTCCGCTTCGCTCCGGGTGCCAGGCCGTCCCGCCCGTGGGCTGGTCTCGCCATGAAGGCCGCGAGGGTCGCGGTCGAACCGACGGGAGCATCCCATGAGCGAGCACGACGATACCGAACCGCACCACACCGCCTCTCCGACCGAGCACGTGCTCACCGAACTCCAGCTCTACGGCTGGCGACCATTTGCGGACGAGCCCGATCCGCGACCACTCCCCGACGGAGATCATGTCGCCGGAGCCGTGGCCGACATCTTCGACGCCCTCATCGCCACCTTCGCAGACACCCGGCTCGAACCCGATCTCGACGACCTGCTCTGGTCGGTCAGCAACGTCTTCCACCGCGCCGTCCTTCGGATCGAGAGGCACCTAGACGACAACGAGCAGGCCCAGCGCCGGCTGCAACGGGAGCAAGACGGCACCGAGATCAAGGCGGTCGCGCTCGCATCGCCCACCGCCCCCGGGACGACCCTGTTCGCCCGCCGCGCCGCCTTCGAGTTGATGCGCGACCAGGCCGCCGACCACTACGAGCAGCACACGGGCTCGGCCTGGCGCCCACGCAACGGCTCGATGGTCAACCACCGGCACCTTACTTCGGCGATGATCGACAGCCGCGACTTCCTCGCTGCTCGCCGCAGAGCCGACACCGAGGTGATGCTGCCCACCGGCCCGAAGATCGCCCTGACCGGCGGGTTGGACTTCAACGATCACCACCTGATCTGGGACGTGCTCGACAAGGTTCACGCCAAGCACCCCGACATGGTTCTGATCCACGGCAAATCGCCCAGGGGCGCCGAACTGATCGCCGCCAAATGGGCCGACAATCGCAAGGTGCCGCAGGTCGGCTTCGCCCCGAATTGGGAAAAACATGGCCGCGCCGCGCCGTTCAAGCGCAACGACGCCATGCTGGACGTGCTGCCGATCGGCGTCATGGTCTTCCCAGGCACCGGCATCCAGGACAATTTCGCCGACAAAGCCCGGAAGCTCGGCATCAATGCTTACGACTTCCGCAAGCGGGGTGGCGCGTGAGCGCCGCCTTCCATCGCCAGCCCCCTCGGTCGATCGGCCGATCGGGCGTTCCGGTCCGGTCGACCACGCCGCCATGCGCGCAGCATGTTTTGCTGCCGCATCGGCCAAACTCTGCTATGGTATCACTCGCGCCGTGGGGGTGGTGGTTGGCGCAACCCGTCCAAGTCATGCACGGAGACCACCACCATGATCATTCTCGCGATTCTCGCCACGCTTGCCGGCATCGCCGCGCTCTGCTGGCTGCTCTTCAACCTCGCGGTCTTCGCCCTGCCGCTTTTCGCGGGCGTCACCATCGGCGCCTGGGCGCATGAGACCGGCGCGGGCATTCCCGGCGCCGTTATTTTCGGGGCCGTCGCGGCGGCATTGACCTTCGGCCTGTTCCAGCTCCTGCTCCTCATTGCCCGGCCCGCCTGGATCAAGCTCGTCGTCATCCTCGCCTTCATCGCACCGGCGGCCGTCGCCGGCTATCACGCCACCTTAGGCATCGTGAGGCTCACCATGCCCTCGGACACCTGGCAGCTCGTCTTCTCCACCGTCGGCGCGGTCGCGGTCGGCATCACGGCGTTCATGCGCCTCACCCTGATGGCCCCGCCCGGACTCGTCGGGCAGGGTGTCGCAAGGGCCTCATGACCGAAGCCGCAGATCGGGCGGGCCAAGAAGCAGGCCTCCTCCTTAGTCCCGGCTCTGAGGGGGTCGGCATGGCGCGCCGCGAGATCGGGAAAGCGATTATGAAGCCGGCGGCGGCAACCCTCGGTGCCCCATGGCAGCAGCACCGATTCCGACCTTGGCGACAGCAGCGATAAAGCCCGGAGCACACCCCCGGCTTCGGTGGCAAAGGTGGCAGGGACCTGCGGCTGAAGCCAGGAGACCGCTTATCGCCATGACATTCGGTGGCCGGACCCGCAAGGTTCGGGCGAAAGGCAGCCAGGTTCTCCTTGGTTGGCTCTTCCCGTGTGTCCGCTCCAATACGGTCTCTATTGGCTTGATCTGGCCGAAGGTCGGCTTCGCCTCGCCCGGCTATGCTTCAACGGCGGCTACAGACTTTCTTCCCCTGCCGGCTGCGCCGGCATTCCTCGCGAGGCAAGAAAGTCCTCCACCGCCATCCGCCGCTTCGCTCTGGCCCTGATGGGTGAAGCGCCGCTCGCCTTCGGCCGGCCGATCGCCATCGAGACCGCAATGGTGCGGCCTCGAGCAAGACACCAGGAGAACTACCATGGCTACCATCGGCACCTTCAAGCAGTCCGGCAACAACGAGTTTACCGGCGAGATCGTCACCCTCTCGCTCCAGGCGAGGAATGTCCGCGTCTCCCCCGACACCCGCGCCAGCGGCGAGAATGCCCCCAGCCATCGCGTCTATGTCGGCCGGGTCGAGATCGGGGCAGCCTGGGCCAAGCGCTCCAACGAGGGCCGCGACTACCTGGGCCTCAAGCTCGATGACCCCTCGTTCACGAGCCCCATCTACGCCAACCTCGTCAGCGACGAGAACGGCGAAGGCTACAGCCTCATCTGGTCCCGCCCGAACCGCCGCAGCGGCGACTGAGGCTCCCCATCACCCCGCCCGGCTGGCCCGGGCGGGCCTTCATTTCCTTGTGCCGCGGTCCGACGAACCGCGCTTCTTCGCGCTGATGTCCGGCCGCTTCAGCAGGTCGGACGCTTCGAGACCCAATTCCCTGGCGAGGCGGTCGACGACGTCGATCCCGGCGGCGTAGACGCTGCGCTCGAGCGAGCTGATATACGTGCGGTCGATCCCGGCGCGATGCGCCAGCTCCTCCTGCGACAATCCCTTCGCACGCCGCTGCGTCCTCAGATTGTGCGCCAGTACGTCCCGAATCTCCATCCATAAGAGGACAAGGTCTTGTAGAGAATTCTTCCACGGAGTATTCTCTACAGATGCCCGACAAACTTCTTGAGATCGCTGTCGCTCCTAGAGTCCAACCAGATTAGCGCGTCGATCGCTTGCGGCACAGGGTTGGCTGCAACCATTCACAACCGACCTGGCACCGTATAGAGTTCTCCGCGGGGGACGATGATGAAGCAGCCGAGGTTCCTGGACGCGCCGCCGGACAGTCCTGTGCTCACGGACTATGACCGTGAGCACATGAAGGATTACATGCGAGTGCTCGATGCGGCCGCCGATGGCGCCGATTGGCGCGAAGCCGTCGCTGTGATCTTCGGCGTCGATCCTGCTGCCGAGCCCGAGCGAGCGCGACGTGTCCACGACAACCATCTCGCCCGCGCGAGTTGGATGACGGAACATGGCTACCGACAACTCCTTCGCAAAGGACGCGAATAGAGAAAGGCGATGCGTTCGGGGCATCAGTTGGCGCTTCTTTAGACTCTTCCCAAACCGTCAGCTTTCGGGAACGCTGCCACTCCACGTTGCGGCACGAGGAACCACGATGACGCCCGACACGTCCCGTTGGCGCTCTTCGGAGACATACAACTATCTGGACGATCTCGATTCTCCAGATCTCGCCTGGGAATGGCTCAGGCGCAATCCCAACTATCAGAAGGACTACGCGGAGGCCGACCGTCCTTCCCTGAAGCGCGAACTCCATCGGAAATGGGGACTGCAATTTTTTCGTCCCGCCGTCGCTGAATGCTGGCGAGGGTCCGGTGCTCTGGTCCGCCGAAGCGGACACGAGCGCCGTGCTGCTCACGCACGCGCCAACCATCCTGCCGGCGGCCGACAATCTCTTCACCGAGCTGCGCGAGACCTCCGCCCGCTCGGACGAGCAAGGCGTGCATTTCCTACTCACGGCCGGCCGGCAGACCGTTCGGCTGGTCAGGCTCACGGGCGTCCGGGCCGATACGCGCGTTGCGGCGCTCGTGCCGATTGATGCCGACGGCTTCGACAGGATCAAAGGCATCGACCGCCTACTGCGCGCCTTGCAGGGCAGACCGGTTCCTGACGATCGCCGGTTGACGCGCCAACAAAAGCGGCGTCACCGCCATATGCTGCAGGCCACCGATGGGCGCATGAACGGTGCGACCTACCGCGAGATCGCCGGCGTTATCTTCGGCGACGGCCGCGTCGCGTCTGAGCCCTGGAAGACCTCGGCGCTGCGCGATGCCACCTCCGCCCTGGTCAAGGACGGGCTGGCGATGATCGCCGGCGGCTATCGTGCTCTCCTTCGCCATCGCCGCCGGGCCTGATCCCCGCCGTGCGGAGGGGTGAGAATTAGCGTCACCCAACTTCCCCCTCCCTCCACGCCAGCAATCTTCGCCACCGTGGTCCCCGCACGCCGCTGAGCACCAGCGGCCACCCGGAACCCCACGGAGGCCCGATCGATGCGACCCGACCTGTCCGCTGTCCCGCCACGCTTTCTTCGCACCAAGGAAGCCGCTGAATTCCTGAGCCTGTCGGCCCGCACTCTCGAAAAGCACCGCACCTACGGGACCGGGCCCGCCTACCGAAAGCTCGGTGGGCGGGTCGTCTACGCCGTCGACGATCTTCAGGCCTGGGCCAACCGCGGCGCCGTCACGTCGACCTCCGACCCGCGCGGTTCAGTCCTGCCCGCCAAGCGCCACACGCCCACGCCGCCCGCTCACACCAGCCGCTTCGCGCGCTGACCGCGAGCGGATCCCTGAATGGTGGCGCGGCGCCAGTCCCTTTCGGAGCGCGGACAGCTCGATCTATTCCGGGCGCTCCCTGGCAGCTTCGCGCCGCGAGATGCGCAGGACCTAATGGCTTACCCGTTCTTCTCCCTCTCCAAGACCCACCGCGTCGCGCCGATCGATTTTTGCGCCGGCGATATCTCGATCCGCGTCGAAGCCGTTCCCGATCACGGGATGGCGACCATCTGGGACGCCGACATCCTGATCTGGGCGGCCAGCCAGATCGTCGAGGCGCGCGACGCGAGGCTACGCACTTCGCGGCTGATGGCCGCCACACCGTACGAAATCCTGACCTTCGTCGGCCGCGGAACGTCCTTGCGCGACTATCAGCGCCTGAAGGCCGCGCTGGACCGCCTCCAGTCAACGACCGTTTCGACCTCGATCCGCCAGCCGGCCGAGGGCCGCCGCCATCGCTTTTCGTGGATCAACGAGTGGCAGGAGCGCACGGATCGCCAGGGCAGGCCCGCCGGCATCGAGCTCATCGTTCCGGACTGGTTTTACCAAGCCGTTCTCGACGACGCGCTGGTTCTCACCATCGACCGCGCCTATTTCGACCTGACGGGCGGAATCGACCGCTGGCTCTATCGGCTCGTGCGCAAGCACGGCGGTCGCCAGCAGGACGGTTGGCGCTTCGACTTCCGCCACCTTCACCAGAAGTCCGGCAGCCTGTCGCCGTTCAAGCGCTTCGCCTTCGAACTGCGCGACATCATTCGCCGCCAGCCGCTGCCCGGCTACACGCTGTCGCTGGAGATCGAGATCGGTGGGCGCGTGCTGCTCGCCTTCGAGCCAGCCTGTGGGCAGACTGTGGAAGGCCTCGTGCTAACGGGAACCCGCACTCACGTGCTATCGGGAACCGGGGGCTCGTGCTATCGGGAACCGAAACGGCCCTCAAGCCCAAGAAAACCAACAGAAAATCGCGCCCTTAACTTAGACTCTAACGGAGAGTCTAACCTTAAGAGGCGCGCGCGCGATGTGAACAACATCCAAAGCGGCCATCGGAACAGACCCGAAGCGCCTGCCGATCGCGCTACCCCTGATACGACTTTCCGTAATTCCGCTTCTACGACGGACGATACGTCCGACGCGCCGAACCTGCCCCGAGGCCGCAAGCCGGGAGGGGCAAAATGATCGTCGCGCTGCTCAACCAGAAAGGCGGCGTCGGCAAGACGACGCTCGCGCTACATCTTGCCGGCGAGTTCGCGAGTCGCGGCAAGCGCGTGACCCTGATTGACGCCGACCCGCAGGGATCGGCGCTCGACTGGTCACAGCAGCGCGGCCGCGAGGGCCTGCCGCGCGCGTTCGGCGTCGTCGGCCTAGCGCGCGACACGCTGCATCGCGAAGCGCCTGAGCTGGCCCGCGATGCGGATCACGTCGTCATCGACGGGCCGCCGCGCATCGCCGGCCTGATGCGCTCCGCACTGCTCGCCGCCGACCTGGTGCTGATCCCCGTGCAGCCATCTCCGTTCGACGGCTGGGCGTCGGCCGAGATGCTGGCGCTTCTCGCGGAAGCGCGTATCTACCGGCCCCAGCTCGTCGCGCGCTTCATGCTCAATCGCTGCGGCGCTCGCACTGTCATTGCCCGCGAGACGGCCGAGGCGCTGGCCGACCACGATCCGCCGGTGCTCGCCACCACCATCGGCCAGCGCGTCGTCTTCGCAGACGCCGCGCAGTCCGGCCGGCTGGCTTCTGAGATCGATGGCGACAGCCCGGCGGCGCGCGAGATCTCGGCGCTGGCGACCGAGGTCGCGCGGCTGGCAATCGGCAGGATCACACGATGACGGCGGTCTCCGAGATCGGTGCCGTCGTGGCGGAGCGCGCCCGCGGCCGCATCGCCTCCGTGCCGCCGTTCCACGGCGGAGGCGGCGCATGACGGACCGCACCGACAAGCGCCGCTTCGCATCCCGGCCGGGCGATCCCGAAAGCTGGATCAAGGCGGCCGAGACGCAGGTGAACGGCAAGGCCGGCGACGATGGCTTCACCGCCCGCCTGACCGTCGACATCACGCCGGACCTGCGCGGGCGCATCAAGGTCGCGGCGTTCCGGCGCGGCGTGACAGTCGCCGGCATGCTGCGCGACCTGCTCGCCCGCGAATTCCCGCTCATCGATGGAGACGCCACATGACCGGCCATGCGGCACGCCGTCCGCTGCCGGGCGGACCGGCGCCATTCACGACGCTTGTCGAGCTGACCTGGCGCCAACGCCAGATCGAGCATTGGATCAAGTTCGGCCGCAAGAGCTACGGACAGGTCCTCGACCGCCACCGCAGCATCGCCGGCTTCGCGCCGAACAGCATCTTCGCCTTCGTCCGCTGGGCCGCCAACGAGTACGGCACGATCGTCTCGCGCATCGACATCGTGCGCGCGATCGGACGGGGCGAGCCGTTCCAAACCCTGCCGTTCGTGCGCCCCGGCGGCGAGATTCTGCTGAAGGCCGAGAACTGGCCGACCGTCGAGCGCGTGCTTCAGCATATCGATGCGATCGAGGCTTATGGCGTCGATCCCACCGACGTCGACCCGGCCCACTGGCGGCATGTCCACAATCGACTTCGCGCCGGCGAGACGCCGTCAGCGTATACGCCGTCGCGGCACGAGGCCTGGCTGAAGCGCCGGAGGACCGGCCCATGACGCGCCTCGCCCTCGTCATCGCAACCGTGCTCGCAGCGATCGGCGTCGGTTATCCCGGCCTCGCGCCGATGCCTACCATGCTGATCTGGAACGCATCGGCCAGCGCGCCGATCGGCCTCTACACGGTTGCGCCGGCCGACCGTCTCGACGTGCCCGAGTTGGTCGCCGTCGACCCGCCGGGCGTGCTTGCGGCTTTCCTCGACGCGCGCGGCTATGTCCCCGAAGGCGTGCCGTTGATCAAGCGCGTTCTTGCGATCGCCGGACAGACGGTCTGCCGTACCGGCCTCGTCGTCACCATCGACGGCATCGAGGTGGGCGTGGCGCTCGAACGCGATCACTATGGTCGTGACCTGCCGGTCTGGCAGGGCTGTGAACGCGTTCCTGCCGGCGCGGTGTTCCTGCTGAACTGGCAGGTCCGCGACAGCCTCGACGGCCGCTACTTCGGCCTGACTCCCACCAGCCAGATCATCGGCCGCGCGGTCCCTCTTTGGACCGACGAGGACGGCGACGGGCGGTTCCAATGGCGCGCGACAACGCGGTGAACGCGCCCCGATCGCGTGCCGTGGCCCGGCGCGCGTCATCTCCACCGCACAGACAAGGAGCCCTTCGATGCCGCAGATCGGTCATTTCACCCGCACTCCATCCGGATATTCCGGACGCGTCCGCACACTCGCGCTCGACCTCGAACTGACCTTTGCCCCGGCCGAGAATGCCGACGTCGAGAATGCGCCGGCTTACCGCATCCATCTCGGCGACGAGGACGGTCCGGAAGTCGGCGCAGGCTGGAAGCATACCGGCGATCGCGCCGGCGCGTTCATTTCCGTCGTGCTCGACGACCCTGTCTTTGCGCATCCCGTTCGCGCCCGATTGTTCCAGTCGGACGAGGACGGCCGCGACTGGGGCCTGCACTGGACGCGCCAGAAGAAGCGCGAGGAGCAGGATTAGCCATGCCCCATTCCTGCGCCGATCCTGTCTTCCGGAGGTGCGGCGGCCGACGCCGCATCGTCCTCCTTCTCCTTTCCGGACTTGCCTTCGCAACGACCGCACCGTCTCCGACCCTGGCGCAGGTGGCGCTCCCGGTCCGCGTAACTGACGCGCATCCGCATGCCGCCCACATTGCCGCAGCATCGCGCCGGTTCGGCATTCCGACGGCATGGATCGTCGCCGTGATGCGTGCCGAAAGCGCCGGCGATGTGCGCGCGGTGTCGTCGGCCGGCGCGATGGGTTTGATGCAGGTGATGCCCGATACATGGGCTGAGCTTCGGGTCCGTTACAGCCTCGGGCGCAATCCTTATGACCCGCACGACAACATCATCGCCGGCACGGCCTACTTGCGCGAGATGTGGGACCGCTACGGCAACGTCGCTGCGATGCTCGCCGCCTACAATGCCGGCCCGGCACGTTACGACGAGCACCGCGCCACGGGCCGCCCGCTGCCGGCCGAGACGCGCGCCTATGTCGCTTCGCTCACGCCCGTGCTGCGCGGCGAGCGTCCGTCGAAGATCAGATCGGTGGTCGCAAAGCCACTCGACTGGCGCGAGTCAGCGGTCTTCGTCATACGCGACAGCGACGCATCGAACGTCAATCCACTGCCGCCCGGCCGCCGATCGGTTGGCCCCCATGCATCCCTCCCGGAGACACCGGAGGCACTTCCTGCGCCGGCGTCGCAGGGATTGTTCGTCGCCCACGGCGACAAGGGAGCCGCCCCATGACCGGCTCATCAATAGTTCGCGTCCTGTGGTGCTCCAGCGTATCACCGAGGACGTTGAGGGTGGCGCCAGGCACCACAACCGTCCGATGGCGAGATAAAAGGGCGCAACGTGCGCCTCGGTCGGGTGGTTGTTTTTGCTGGGATTTCTGGAGCGCTTTGCACCGCGCAGCGATTTTGCGCACCGTGCGGCGCACACCCAAACATCTGTTTCTTCGACATGTTTTGAACGTCGCGGGGCCGCGCGATGGCCGATGAGCGCGAGTTCCGCATCCGTCCTGGGCGCATCCGTTCGACCCGTGCGCAGCAGTCCCGGCCCTTCATCGCGCAGGCGCTGGCGGCCGCGCAGAAGGCTGGTGGCCGCGTGTCGCGGTCCGGCAGGATCACGCCCGGCAACCGCTCGCGCTTCGGCCGCGGCCAGCGCGCGAGCATCCAGGCCAACCGCCTTCTCACCGGCCGCTCGCGAATCGTCGTCATCAAAACCCGCGTCGTCCGCCACACCGCGCGCTCGGTCCCGCTCGACACGCACTTCAATTATCTCCGCCGTGAGGGCGTAACCCGCGATGGGGAGAAGGCCCGGATGTTCGGGCCGGAGAGCGAAGAGATGGACGCGCGTACCTTCGCGGAGCGCTGCGAGAGCGACCGGCATCATTTCCGCTTCATCGTTTCGCCCGAGGACGCGACCGACATGGCCGATCTTAAGGCACACGCCCGCGAACTGATGGGCCAGATGGAAAGAGACCTCGGCACCAAGCTCGACTGGGTCGGCGTCGACCATTGGAACACCGACAACCCCCATATTCACATCATCCTGCGCGGTCGCACCGACGACAGCCAGGACCTCGTCATCTCCCGCGACTACATCAAGGAAGGCATGCGCGCCCGGGCGCAGGATCTTGTCACGCAGGAGCTTGGCCCACGGACCGATCTCGACATCCACCGCAATCTGGAACGTCAGGTCGAAGCCGAGCGCTGGACCCAACTCGATCGCCAGCTTGTCCGAGACGGAGGCAAGTCCGGCGTCATCGATCTCGCCCCGTTCCCTGACTGTCGACCTGATGAATTCCATGCGCTCAAGGTCGGCCGGCTCCGCACGCTCGAAATTCTTGGGCTGGCCCGACAAGTCGGCCCGGCTCAGTGGTTCATCAAGGAAGAGGCGGAGAAAGTCCTGCGTGAACTGGGCGAGCGCGGCGACATCATCAAGCGAATGCATCGTGCTCTCACCGAGCGCGGCATCGAGCGCGGCTCCGCCAGCTACGTCCTCGCAGCCGAGAGCCTTGAGGTGCCGGTCATCGGCCGGCTGGTCGAGCGCGGACTCGATGACGAGTTGAAGGGCACGGCCTATGCCGTGGTCGACGGGGTCGACGGACGAACGCATCATATCAAGCTGCCCCATCTGGACGCCGCCGGCGACAGTCCGCCGGGCTCGATCGTCGAGCTTCGTTCCTATGAAGACGCCCGCGGGGAACGCCGCGTTGCGATCGCTGTCCGCTCCGACCTCGACATCCACGCACAGGTCAACGCGACCGGAGCAACGTGGCTCGACCGGCAGGCGGTGGCGCGTGAGCCGATCGCTCTCTCGGAGGGCGGCTTCGGCGCCGAGGTGCGACAGGCAATGGAACAGCGCACCGAGAACCTGATTGGCGAGGGCCTCGCGGATCGGCAGGGTAGGCGCGTCGTCTTCGCGCGCCGGCTTCTCGACACCTTGCGCGACCGGGAAGTCGATGCGCTCGGCGAGAAGCTCGCTGGCGAGACCGGCCTGCCATTCAATCGGGTCGGCGGCGGCGAATTTGTCGCCGGCACCTATCGCCAGCGCTTCGCGCTCGCCACTGGTCGCTTCGCCATGATCGACGACGGCCTCGGTTTCCAGCTCGTGCCCTGGTCACCGTCCCTCGAAAAGCAGCTCGGTCGACACGTCTCCGGTGTCGCCCGCCACAGCGGCGGCGTCGATTGGGATTTCGGCCGCAAGCGGGGGCTCGGCCTCTGAACCTCAGGAAAGGAACCTGCGATGTCCGCGACCAAGATCCTGTGGGGACAGATCACCGTCGTCCTCCTGATCGTCCTATGCACTACATGGGGCGCGACACAGTATGTCGCGTGGAGTCTTGGGTTTCAGGCGCAGCTCGGTCCGCCCTGGTTCGCGGTCGCGGGCTGGCCCGTCTACTATCCGCCTGCCATCTTCTGGTGGTGGTATTTCTACGAGGCTTATGCGCCCGACATATTCGTGGAAGGCGGATTGATCGCAGCGTCAGGCGGCTTCATCGCCATCGCCGTGGCCATCGGCATGTCGGTCTGGCGGGCGCGGGAAGCAAAACATGCCGCCACTTATGGCTCGGCGCGCTGGGCCGACAAGGCCGAGATCAAGGCGGTCGGCCTGCTCGATCCAGACGGCGTGATACTCGGACGTTTCGAACGGAATTATCTTCGCCATGACGGTCCTGAGCATGTGCTGTGCTTCGCGCCGACCCGTTCCGGAAAGGGCGTCGGGCTGGTCATTCCTTCGCTCCTGACCTGGCCGGGTTCGGCGATCGTTCACGACATCAAGGGCGAGAACTGGCAGCTCACCTCCGGCTTCCGCGCACAGCATGGCCGCGCGCTGCTGTTCGACCCGACCAATCCGAAGTCATCCGCCTACAACCCACTGCTCGAGGTCCGCCGCGGCGAATGGGAGGTGCGCGACGTCCAGAACATCGCGGACATTCTGGTCGATCCCGAAGGCTCGCTCGACAAGCGGAACCATTGGGAGAAGACCAGCCATAGCCTTTTGGTCGGCGCGATCCTGCACGTTCTCTACGCCGAGAAAAACAAGACGCTGGCGGGAGTCGCCAACTTTCTCTCCGATCCGAAGCGGCCGGTTGAATCGACCCTGCGTGCCATGATGAAGACCGCGCATCTTGGAGAGGCGGGGCCGCATCCCGTTGTCGCCAGCGCGGCGCGCGAGCTGTGGAACAAATCCGAAAACGAGCGCTCCGGCGTCTTGAGTACGGCCATGTCTTTCCTCGGCCTCTATCGCGATCCCATCGTCGCCGAGGTCACCCGGCGCTGTGATTGGCGGATCAGCGACATTGTCGGTGGTGATAGGCCAGCCACGCTATACCTTGTCGTGCCGCCATCCGACATCAACCGGACCAAGCCGCTGATCCGCTTGCTGCTGAACCAGATCGGCCGCCGCCTGACGGAGGATCTTCAGGCCAACCGCGGCAGGCACCGCCTGTTGCTCATGCTCGACGAGTTTCCGGCGCTTGGCCGGCTCGACTTCTTCGAGACTGCGTTGGCGTTCATGGCCGGCTACGGCCTGAAGTCGTTCCTGATCGCGCAGTCGCTGAATCAGATCGAGAAGGCGTACGGCCCAAACAATTCGATCCTCGACAATTGCCACGTCCGCGTCAGCTTCGCGACGAACGACGAGCGGACGGCGAAGCGAGTCTCCGATGCGCTCGGCACCGCGACCGAGATGCGGGCCATGAAGAACTATGCCGGCCACCGGCTGTCGCCGTGGCTGGGGCATCTGATGGTATCACGACAGGAGACCGCCCGCGCGCTGCTGACGCCGGGCGAAGTGATGCAGCTTCCGCCGACCGACGAGATTGTCATGGTAGCGGGTATTCCGCCGATCCGGGCAAAGAAGGCGCGCTACTATGAGGATACCCGGTTCAAGGAACGCATCCTGCCGCCGCCGGAACTGCGTAGCCCCGCTGAGGTCCACGCCGACGACTGGAGCAAGTTGCCGATTCCGGTCCAGTCCACTCCCGACACAACGTCAGGCGTGCAGCAGCAGGACGACGAAGACCCCACCGAGTCCGAACGCCGGCTGCAGCCAGAGCTCAATCGCGTTAAACCGGTCGAGAAGAAGGAGCCGATCGAGAATGAATTCGAGATCGACCCCAGCGACGATGGGGATGATGACGATGCTGTGCGCAATCGTCGCCTGACCCGCCTCATGCAAGGTGTCGCGCGCCAGGTCTCGCTCGATCCGAACGACGGCATGGACCTGTGAGCGCATGGCCGGTCGCAGAAAGAAGATCAAAATCTCCGCCTATCTCGACCCGGATGTCATGACCATGCTGGCCGACTACGCGGCTCGCCGAAACCAGCCACAGTCGATGATCGCCGAGGCTGCCATCGCGTCGTTCCTGTCGCCGGATGCGGCCGAGCGACGCGAAGCGGCGATTGGCAAACGTCTAGACCAGCTCGACCGGCGCATGATGCGGCTTGAACGGGACATGGGCATCTCAGTCGAGACGTTGGCGGTGTTCGTCCGCTTCTGGCTGACCACGACGCCGGCCTTGCCGGAGCCCGCCGCCCAGGCAGCGCGCGCCAAGGCGAGCGAGCGATATGAGGCCTTCATCACCGCACTCGGCCGACGCTTGGTCAAGGGGCCGAAGCTCCGGCAGGAGATTCCCGAAGATATTCCGGGTGAAAAGGGCGATCAATAGCGTCCGGCGGCGACATTGCCTCTCGTGGTGATCGTGGGCAACGCTCGTTATATCCTGCGCGGCGGCAACTGGTGGTTTGCGGACAGGCCGGTTTCGGACAAACGGTGTAGAAAGCTGCCCTTCACCGAACCAGTAAGCCAGGAGCGCTCGTGGTCGACCACCCGCCAATAGGACCGCGGGCGGGGGGAGGCTTTCGGTTCAAGCAGCAAAGGCGCTTGGTCAAGTGTGTCCTGCGTAAATTTGGAACAGCCTGCGAAAAAACCGATCGTAGGCAGTGGCTCTCGGATCGCGTCGCACAAGAGCCCTCAGGAAGATCACCCTCACTCCTTCGACCCTGCTGTGACCGCGACCATAGCCCTTCGACCAAGCTTCTCCCCAAACTTCTCCAACGACTGTCACATTCTTGGCCTCAACCGACGCCGGAATTTGCGAGTAACACCAAAGTTGCGCCCAAACATTCGGCCAGAGGTTCCTCGGTATTGGCTGCCTTGAAAATTTTGTCTCGACAATCAACAATTTGGTTCCGTCACGGCTTGAATAAACCAAGTCCGGCGATGCCCTGAGGGCTTCACCGCCTACACAAAGATGGGGGATCACAAAGTGGCTGGCCATGCGCTTGTCGCGCAAATGGAGGCCGTTGTGTGTTAGCGACCAACTCAATCCCGCGCGGCGCAGAAAGCTATTGTCGTTGCAGTTCGTGGCGGCTTTCCTCCTCTCCCATATTTCCTGCTCGGCCTCTTTCCCATCAGCGACATCTTGTTCGCTGCCTTCAGCGTGACCGTAGAGAGAATAGACCCACTGCGAAAACGCGGATGCGGTGGGTTCGGGAGCCTTCGGCTGCATAGTCAGGGCCTTCCGCAAGAACTCTGAGGGCACGAGGGTGAACGACGAGCGAGGCTGGTCAATGCGATCACGTAGGCTCGGCGGCAACCAGAGCCATCCATCGAGCAGCGGGTCTTTGACCAGTTCGCCTCCGAACAAGACTGCCGCCCGGGCTTGCGCTGCCCGAGCTTGCGCTGAAACAGCCGCCCGCTTGCTGCTCGACTCATTAGGCCAGAAGGAAACCTCCCTCTTCGGCGGATACTGCCATCCATCTACGCTTGAGGGGCCATCGGGCGGGTCGCCCTCGCCGTACGTATCGTCTGCATCCTCGAGAAAGGATTCGAGCTTCGCCTGAAGGGCGGTTATCGCCGATGCTGTCGGCTCAATCTGCACGGAGGCTATCAAGTAACAACGAGAGCCGTGTTCTTCATTGGATTCTCGAAGTTGGAAACCGGCGTCTTGCGCCTTACCAGAAAACGTATCCCTTCGATCGAAATTGGGGAATGTACAGTGAAAGTCTATTTGCCTTTTCGGGCCCAATTCGCCCCAATCGTCCTCAAGCTCCGCAAGTTGTCTAGCGTTTCGTTCGAGCAACGTCAGTTCGTCTGGCGACTCAGAGCTTGGTGGAAAAATCATGCTGGGGAATCTGCTCAATTGGTGCGTCGATAGAAAAGGTTATGTCTCGAAGAAGTGCAAGGGCACACGCCGATGCGGCCTCGTTAATTCCTGGCGGCAAACTGCGCTCGTAACGACGACCTTAAGAACGCAGCCGCGCAAGTCGGTCCTTGTCGGAGGCGAATGTCTTGCACTGCCAAGCAGTAGACGTTCCGCAATCGGCCCCGGTTCTGCCATTTTGTAGGAACCCGGAATTGCAAGTTTCGGGTGGCGACGGCATCGCGCCGAATGACCGACATTGGGGTCGAAACCGGACGCTGGAAGTCACGGGTGATCGATCCCTGATCCCGGTGGCCAAATTGCAGGCGCTTTGCATTCCGCAGACGTCGAATCAAGAAGCGTCGCAAGACGCTTTCAGTGATGACCCTCCACGGTTCAACACAGGGCATCACCGTCGATCTCCTGTATTTGCACGCTGCGTCCCTACTACGAACGAAACTTGTTGAATCGGCCTGATCCGAGGCTCTTTTAGTCATCCCCATTCGGGGAACTGATCGTCGCGTCCCCGCTGAAACGGGGACGATATGTCGGCCACTCATCACAGGCAGGAAGCGATACAGCGCGGCGCGCGCATGCTGCGCACAGCGCTTGGGTCTGCCATTGCCCGGTTGCTGGAAGAGCCGACGGTCGTTGAGGTGATGCTGAACCCGGACGGCCGCATCTGGGTGGATCGGCTGTCCGATGGGCTGGCCGACACGGGCGAAACGATGTCGGCCGCCGATGGCGAGCGGATTGTGCGCCTGGTCGCGCATCACGTCGGCGCCGAGGTTCATGCGCGCCGCCCGCGCGTCTCGGCCGAACTGCCCGAAACCGGCGAACGGTTCGAAGGCCTGTTGCCGCCCGTGGTCGCCGCACCGGCCTTCGCCATCCGCAAGCCCGCCGTCGCGGTGTTCACGCTCGACGACTATGTCACCGCCTCCATCATGACCGCCGACCAGGCGACCACGCTTCGCACGGCGGTCCAGTCGCGCGCAAACATCCTTGTCGCGGGCGGCACGTCGACCGGCAAGACGACACTCACGAACGCCCTGCTAGCTGAAGTGGCCAAGGGCGCTGATCGCGTCGTCATCATCGAGGACACGCGCGAGCTGCAATGTGCTGCGCCAAACCTCGTGGCAATGCGGACGAAAGACGGCGTCGCTTCGCTTTCCGATCTGGTCCGGTCCTCGCTGCGCCTTCGCCCCGATCGCATTCCCATCGGCGAGGTCCGCGGCTCCGAAGCGCTCGACCTACTCAAGGCTTGGGGCACCGGACATCCGGGCGGCATCGGCACGATACACGCCGGCAGCGCGATCGGCGCGCTGCGCCGGCTCGAACAGCTCATTCAGGAAGCCGTCGTCACGGTCCCGCGCGCGCTGATCGCGGAGACCATCGATCTCGTCGCCGTGCTGTCCGGCCGCGGCTCAGCACGGCGGCTTGCCGAACTCGCCCGCGTCGATGGGCTCGGCCCAGGCGGCGACTACCGCATCACCTCAGCCACAACCAATTCCGAAGGAGAACCCAAATGATCCAACGCGCCTTGCGCATCCGTAGCCAGTTCGCGACGGCCGCCGCGTTCCTGACCGTCAGCGTGATGATGCCACCGGCCGCCTACGCCTCCGGCTCCTCGATGCCGTGGGAGGAGCCTCTTGAAAAGATCCTCCAGTCGATCGAGGGGCCGGTCGCCAAGATCATCGCGGTCATCATCATCATCGTGACCGGCCTGACGCTGGCCTTTGGCGACACCAGCGGCGGTTTCCGCCGGCTGATCCAGATCGTCTTCGGCCTGTCGATCGCCTTCGCGGCGTCGAGCTTCTTCCTGTCGTTCTTCTCCTTCGGCGGCGGGGCGCTCATCTGATGGCGACCGCCTTCGAACAGCTCGACGCCGTGCCGGGATTTTCAATCCCGGTCCATCGCGCGCTGACCGAGCACATCCTGCTCGGCGGCGCGCCGCGTTCCATCGCTATCATGAACGGCACGATCGCCGGCGCGGTCGGCCTCGGCCTTAGGCTCTGGTTGCTCGGCCTCGTGATCTGGGCGATCGGACACTTCGCGGCGGTGTGGGCAGCGCGGCGCGATCCGCTCTTCGTGGAAGTCGGGCGCAGGCATCTGCGCATCCCCGGCCATCTGGCGGTCTGAGGGCGCGGCCATGATGAACCTTGCCGAATATCGCCGCACCGCTTCTCGCCTCGCCGACTATCTGCCATGGGTGGCTCTCGTCGGCGAAGGCGTCGTCCTCAACAAGGATGGCAGCTTCCAACGCAGCGCGCGGTTTCGCGGTCCCGATCTTGATTCCGCCGTCGCGGCCGAGCTAGTCGCCGTGGCCGGCCGCATCAACAATGCCTTCCGCCGCCTCGGCTCCGGCTGGGCGATTTTCGTGGAGGCGCAGCGTCACGAGGCCGCGACCTATCCCGACAGCACCTTTCCCGATCCAGCCTCCGCCATGGTCGATGCCGAACGCAAGGCCGATTTCGAGGAAGCCGGCGCGCACTTCGAATCGAGCTATTTCATCACCTTCCTCTATTTGCCACCGGCCGAGGAAGCCGCACGCACCGAAGCCTGGCTTTACGAGGGGCGTGAACGGTCCGGCGTCGATCCACACGAACTCCTGCGCGCTTTCACCGATCGTACTGACCGCGTGCTCGCACTGCTGGACGGCTTCATGCCGGATCGCGCCTGGCTCGATGACGCCGAGACGCTGACCTATCTCCATTCCTCCGTTTCGACGAAGCGCCATCGCGTCCGCGTTCCGGAAACGCCGATCTATCTCGACGCGCTGCTGGCCGACCAGCCGCTGACCGGCGGGCTGGAGCCGCGGCTTGGCGAGCAGCATCTGCGCATCCTCACCATCGTCGGTTTCCCGACCGCGACGACGCCTGGCCTCCTCGACGATCTTAACCGCCTCGCGTTTCCCTATCGCTGGAGCACCCGCGCGATCCTGCTCGATAAGACCGACGCCACCCGGCTGCTGACCAGGATCAGACGGCAGTGGTTCGCCAAGCGCAAGTCGATCGCGGCGATCCTCAAGGAGGTGATGACGAACGAGCAATCCGTGCTCGTTGATACGGATGCCGCCAACAAAGCGGCCGACGCCGACACCGCCTTGCAGGAACTCGGCGCCGATGTCGCCGGCATGGCCTACGTCACCGCCACGATCACCGTCTGGGATGCCGATCCGCGTCTCGCCGACGAGAAGCTGCGGCTGGTCGAGAAGGTCATCCAAGGTCACGACTTCACCGCCATGATCGAGACGGTGAATGCCGTTGACGCATGGCTCGGTTCGCTGCCGGGACACGCCCACGCCAACGTGCGGCAGCCTCCGATCAGCACTTTGAATCTCGCCCACATGATCCCCCTGAGTGCCGTGTGGGCGGGGCCGGAACGGGACGAGCACTTCGACGCGCCCCCGCTGCTTTACGGCAGAACCGAAGGCTCGACCCCGTTCCGGTTTTCCCTTCATGTCGGCGATGTCGGTCACACCCTGGTCGTCGGCCCGACAGGTGCGGGCAAATCCGTGCTGCTCGCGCTCATGGCCTTGCAGTTCCGCCGCTACGAGCGCAGCCAGGTCTTCGCCTTCGACTTCGGCGGCTCGATCCGCGCCGCCGCGCTCGCCATCGGCGGCGATTGGCACGACCTTGGCGGTGGTCTGACCGAAGGCTCCGACGCTTCCGTCTCGCTCCAGCCGCTCGCGCGCATCCACGACACCTACGAGCGCGCCTGGGCCGCCGACTGGATCGTCGCGATCCTGACCCGCGAAGGCGTGAAGATCACGCCGGAAGCCAAGGAGCATATCTGGACGGCGTTGACCTCGCTGGCCTCTGCGCCGCTCGAGGAACGCACCATCACCGGCTTGAGTGTGCTGCTCCAGTCGAATGATCTCAAGCAGGCGTTGCGGCCGTTCTGCGTCGGCGGCGCCTACGGCCGCCTGCTCGACGCCGAGACCGAGCACCTTGGCAGTTCGGACGTGCAGGCCTTCGAGATCGAGGGGCTTGTGGGGACGGGCGCTGCGCCCGCCGTGCTCGCCTATCTCTTTCATCGCATCGGCGACCGGCTCGACGGGCGGCCGACGCTGCTCATCATCGACGAGGGCTGGCTCGCGCTGGACGACGAGGGCTTTGCCAACCAGCTCCGCGAATGGCTGAAGACGCTGCGCAAGAAGAATGCCAGCGTCGTCTTCGCCACCCAGTCGCTCAACGACATCGACAATTCCGCGATCGCGCCCGCAATCATCGAGAGCTGCCCGACGCGCCTGCTTCTGCCCAACGAGCGCGCCATCGAACCGCAGATCACGGCGATCTACCACCGCTTCGGACTTAATGACCGGCAGATCGAGATCCTCGCGCGGGCGACACCGAAGCGGGATTACTACTGCCAGAGCCGGAGGGGCAATCGCCTGTTCGAGCTCGGCCTCTCCGAAGTCGGGCTCGCCCTCTGCGCGGCATCGGCCAAGTCCGACCAGACGCTGATCGCCAACATCCTCGCCGAACACGGTCACGAAGGTTTCCTAGCCGCATGGTTCAACGCCCGCGGCGTGGGCTGGGCGGTCGATCTTCTCCCCAACGTCCCGCCGCCCATCCCCCAGCCCGAAAAGGAGGTCCAACCATGACCAGACATCGCTTCCGCCTGCGCGCCATTCTTCTGGCGGCCACCGCAATTGCCGCGCCTATTGCTCTCTCACCTGTCCTGACCACGCCGGCGCATGCGTGGAAGATCGTCTTCGATCCCTCGAACTATGCGCAGAACGTGCTCACGGCCGCACGCTCCCTGGAGCAGATCACCCATCAGATCACCTCGCTCCAGAACGAGGCGCAGATGCTCATCAACCAAGCGCGCAATCTGGCAAGCCTGCCGTTCTCCGCGCTCCAGCAGATCCAGCAATCCGTTCAGCGGACACAGCAGCTTCTGCAGCAGGCCCAAAACATCGCCTTCGACGTGCAGCAGATCGACCAGGCCTTCCAGCAGCAATACGGCAACGTGTCTATGTCGGCGACGGACCAGCAGCTTGTCGCCGACGCTCGCACGCGCTGGCAAAACACCGTAAGCGGTTTGCAGGACGCGATGCGCGTGCAGGCCGGCGTCGTCGGCAACATCGACACCAACCGCACGCAGATGTCCGAACTGGTCGGTCGGAGCCAGTCGGCGACCGGCGCGCTCCAGGCGACGCAGGCCGGCAACCAGATCCTCGCGCTCCAGTCGCAGCAACTTTCCGATCTGGTCGCGCTGATATCGGCCAACGGCCGCGCCGGTGCGCTGACTGAGGCGGAACGCGCTGCCGCTGTGGCGCAAGGCCGCGAACAGCGCCGGCGCTTTCTCACGCCCGGCGGCGGCTACCAGCCGGGCAATGCTCAAATGTTCAACGGCAATTGAGGACGGTCGGATGGACGGCAAGATGCTGGCCCGGCTGGCACCTGTCATCTTCGTCGCCGTCGCCATCACGGCGACGGTGATCGAGCTGACCCGGAAGGATGAGGACCCGGCATCGGCACCCGGACATCTCGCCCAGCGGGAGCGTGACCCCCTGCGCGAGGGTCAGCGCCGCTGTCAGCAGCTTGGGCAGAAGGCCGCCGAGGATGCCGAATGCCTGCGCATTTGGGCCGAGACCCGAGATCGCTTTCTCGGCCGCAAACCCGCGCCGGCATCACCGTCCACCAGCGGCGGACGGTGAACCATGGGCGGCAGCGGTGTTATCGACAGTTTCCTCGGGGTCTTCACCCGCTACATCGATTCCGGCTTCGGCCTGCTCGGCGGCGAGGTCGGCTTCATCGCCTCGACGCTGATCGTCATCGACGTGACGCTGGCCGCGCTGTTCTGGAGCTGGGGAGCCGACGAGGACATCATCGCACGGCTGGTCAAGAAGACGCTGTTCGTCGGCGTCTTCGCATACCTCATCTCCAACTGGAACAACCTCGCGAAGATCGTCTTCGACAGCTTCGCCGGCCTCGGCTTGAAGGCCTCCGGCACCGGCTTTACCGCGCAGGATCTGATGCGTCCAGGAAAGGTGGCGCAGACAGGTCTCGATGCAGCGCGGCCGTTGCTGGAATCCATCTCCGACCTGATGGGCTGGGTCGCCTTCTTCGAGAACTTCATCCAGATCGCCTGCCTGCTCTTCGCCTGGGCGCTGGTCATTCTCGCCTTCTTCATTCTCAGTATCCAACTGTTCGTGACGCTGATCGAATTCAAGCTGACCACGCTGGCCGGCTTCGTGCTGATCCCGTTCGGCCTGTTCGGCAAGACCGCCTTCATGGCCGAGCGCGTGCTCGGCAACGTCATCTCCTCCGGCATCAAGGTGCTGGTGCTCGCCGTCATCATCGGCATCGGCTCGACGCTGTTCAGCCAGTTCACGCAAGGTTTCGGAGGCGTCACGCCAACCATCGATGACGCCATGGCCGTCGTGCTCGCGGCACTGTCACTGCTCGGCCTCGGTATCTTCGGTCCCGGCATCGCATCCGGCCTAGTCAGCGGCGGCCCGCAGCTTGGAGCCGGCGCGGCTGCGAGCACCGGCCTCGCTGTCGGCGGAGCCGCGCTTGCCGCTGGCGGTGGTGCCGTCCTGGCCGCAAGGGGCGGGGCCGCTGCCATGCGTGGCGGTGCAACCGCCACCGGCGCGACATCGTCTGCCTACACCCTGGGTTCCATGGGACAGACGGGTGCTGCCGGTATCGCCTCCGGTCTCGGCGGTATCGCCCGTGCTGCCGGATCAGCCACCGTGTCGCCTTTGCTGCGGGGGGCCGCCAGCGTTCAGTCGAGCTACGCTCAAGGCGTCAAAGGCGGGTTCAGCGCCACTGGCGGCACGTCCACCCAGGGAACCGTTGGATTTGGAAGCGTTGCCGCAGCCTCCTCTTCGCGCACGGCCGGCCCACCGCCCGCCTGGGCAGAGCGCATGCGAGGCAGGGGACATACCGGCCATGCGGTTCAGGCAACCGCGCATGCCGTCCGCTCCGGCGACAGCCACGGCTTCGGCGCCTCCGTCAATCTCTCCGAAAGTGACAAGTCATGAACCTCTTCAAGCGACCAGCCGCCCATTACGGCAAGACCCCGCAACCCGAAACACCGTATCAGAGGGCCGAACAGGTCTGGGACGAGCGCATAGGCTCGGCGCGCGTGCAGGCGAAGAACTGGCGCTATATGGCCTTTGGATCGCTGGTCCTGTCGGCCGGCTTCGCCGCGGCCCTTGTCTGGCAATCGGTGCAAGGAACCGTCGTTCCGTGGATTGTCCAGGTGGACAAGCTTGGTCAAGCGCAGGCGGTCGAGCCGGCCACTGTGGATTATCGGCCGACCGATCCGCAGGTGGCATGGCATCTCGCCCGCTTCATCGAGCAGGTCAGGAGCACACCGGCCGATCCCGTCATCGTCCGCCAGAACTGGTTGCGCGCCTATGAGTGGACGACGGATCGGGGCGCTGCGGCGCTCAATGATTACGCCCGCTCCAACGACCCGTTCACCAAGGTCGGCAAGCAACAGGTCTCCGTTGACGTCTCCTCGGTCATCCGCGCGTCGGCCGACAGCTTTCGCGTTGCCTGGAACGAACGTCACTACGAGAACGGTCAGCTCTCCACCACCGAGCGCTGGACCGCGATCCTGACCATCGTCATCCAGCCGCCGCGCGACGCCGACCGGCTCAAGGCAAATCCGCTCGGCATCTACGTCAACGCCATCAACTGGTCGCGGGAGATGAGCCAATGAACCGGTCGATCATCCGCACTTCCGGAACGCCTCTTTTCCATATCGCCGTCATTCCGGGCTTCCGTAAATCCGCCATTCCGGTTCTGCTGCTTTCCGCGATTGCGCTAGCCGGCTGCGCCACGCCCCAGAAGCCGCCGGAAATCACCTACGATCGCAACGTGCCGCCGCTGCCGTCCGTGCCCGCATCCGTCACCGACGATCTGCGGAAGCCACTGCACCGTCCGCCGGCCTGGACACCGGCGAAAGGCGGCACGGCAGCAGGCACACCGGTCGAGCGCGTCGAGAGCGCAAATGCCGCCGCGCGTGTCCAGCCACGCCGCGAAGGCTACTACAACGCCATCCAGATCTATCCCTGGTCGGAAGGTGCGCTCTATCAGGTCTATGCCGCGCCAGGGCAGGTCACCGACATCGCGCTGGAGCCGGGCGAAAGCCTGACTGGCGCCGGTCCGATCGCCGCCGGCGACACGGCACGCTGGATCATCGGCGATACCGAGTCCGGTTCCGGTGTGACGCGTCGCGTCCATGTCCTGGTAAAACCCTCGCGCCCGGACATCACCACCAACCTGGTCATCACCACGGACCGCCGAACGTACATGCTCGAGCTACGCTCCGGGTCGAAACCCTATATGCCCGCCGTCGCATGGGCCTATCCGCGCTCGGCGACCGCGAACGGGCAAAGCATCCCCGCCACGCCGGTCATCCCGATCGTCGCCGCGCGCAACTATCGCTATGGCCTGACTGGCGACAATCCGCCCTGGAAACCGGTCTCCGTCTATGACGACGGCAGGCGCGTCTATGTCGAGTTCCCGCGCGGAATCGTCCAGGGCGAGATGCCGCCGATCTTCGTGATCGGACCGGAGGGTCAGGCGCAGATCGCCAACACCCGCATCTACCGCAACATTCTGATTGTCGACCGCCTCTTTGGAGCGGCCGAGTTGCGCCTTGGCGGCAAGCAGCAGCAGACCGTCAGGATCATTCGTACGGACGGGAGGGTAAGGAGCGGTCCATTTTCATGGATGCGAAGCTCCAGTGGAGCTTCGCAATCGACGAACGCCCAGAGCCATAGCGGAGGGCAGGACTCATGACTGAGAATAATGAAACGAATGCCCCCGCTCCTTTGCGTCTTCGCGCCGAGCCGCCGCGTGTCATGCGTCTGTCCCGCAAGGTGCTGGCGGGCATCGCTGTGGTTGGAGGCCTCGGTATCGGCGGCGCATTGATTTATGCGCTCCAGACGCAGACATCCGGCGATGACAGCAAGGAGCTCTATTCCACCAGCAACCGTCAGCCGGCCGATGGTCTTGCCGGCCTGCCGCGTGACTATACCGGCCCGGTGCTCGGCCCACCGCTGCCCGGCGATCTCGGCCGGCCAATCCTCGACGCGCAGAACAAGGGGCAGCCTGTCGTTCCCCCGACCATCACGACGCCCACCGTCGATGAAGCTGAGCAGCGCCGGCGAGCCGAGGAGGAGGCCGCGCGGACAAGCAAGGTGTTCTTCCAGACCGCGCCCGGCGCATCAACAGCTGGTGCGCTACCGGGAGGTTCAACCCTGCCGAATCTCGCCGGTATCGACCTGACGGGTCAACCCGGCCAGCAGACCGCACAGGACAAGCAGCTCGCCTTCCTCAACGCGGCCATCGATCGCCGCACCACGTCGTCGGATCGCGTCGTGGCGCCCGCCTCGCCCTTTATCCTTCAGGCAGGCGCTGTCATTCCGGCCGCGCTTATCACCGGCATCCGCTCCGATCTACCGGGCCAGATCACCGCCCAGGTCACCGAGAACATCTACGACAGCCCGACCGGCCGCATCCTGCTCGTGCCGCAAGGCACGCGCGTCATCGGGCAGTATGACAACAATGTGCAGTTCGGTCAGCGCCGCGTGCTGCTCGTCTGGAACCGTCTCATCCTGCCCAACGGTCGCTCGATCGTGCTGGAGCGCCAGCCCGGCGCAGATACGCAAGGCTATGCCGGGCTCGAGGGTGGCGTCGACTACCATTGGTGGGATCTGGCAAAGGCGGCTGGTCTCTCCACTCTGCTGGCTGTCGGGTCTGAGCTGGCCGTCAGCGACGAGGAACGGCTGGTTCGCGCTATCCGTGATGGAGCGCAGGACACCATCAATGACGCCGGCCAGCAGATCATCCAACGCCAGTTGCAGGTCACGCCGACTCTGACCATCCGGCCGGGATTCCCGGTCAGGATCATCGTCACGCGAGACTTAATATTCGAGCCGTACAGGGGATGAGACCATGGCCAAGCTGAAACTCGGCGCGATCGCTGACGAGAAGCCGGTGAAAGTTTCGCTGGAATTGCCCGCGTCACTCCATCGCGATCTTGTCGCCTACGCCGAAGTACTGTCACGTGAGTCCGGACGGCAGGTTAGCGACCCGGTGCGCTTGATCGTTCCGATGCTGCAACGATTCATCGCGACCGATAGAGGTTTCGCACGTTCGCGCAAGGCATCTCCTGGAGCCTAACCATCCGGCTTGCAGCTAGCGCGCTAGTGCAGAAAATCCGACGCTGGTACCCGGCCTGAGCAATGTATCCCTCAAGCCCATTGCGGTGGCGGGAGAGATCATTCAACGTGCGCCACGAGGCATGAGGGGTTGCAATGAACACCTTGCTAATTGCCGCCTTGCTCATTCTGTTTGGGCTGGTGCCAGCGCATGCCTTCTCCGATGCCGAGTTAATTGAGCGCTATTGTGCAGGGATGAACACGCAGTTTAACAATCCAGATCATACGCGAACCGACTGCATCAGTGGCACGCATGCTATTGAGGTCGATTTCTCGAAAGATTTCAAAACAGCACTTGGGCAGGCGCTCCACTACGCGCTTTGGACGAAAGACATTGCTGAGAACCCGGATACTTGGGCTCGTTGGTACCGCCAGGTACCAACACCTAGGAAAGCCGGCATAATTTTCACTTGTAGCGAAGACAGGCGGCTTGAGACGTGCGCGGACCAGGTCGTGCGGACGAAACGCATCGTCGAGGAATATCACCTGCCGCTGACTATTTGGGACTGCAACCCCAAAGAGGACATGGCTTTGGACGATTGTCTGAAGATCGATTATCCCTAAGTGCTACGACGCGGAATCTGAAGCTTGGGGCGCCAAGCGTCTGATTTCATCCACTAGGTGGCCATGCGAACACAGCCAGATTCCCGCACGATGTCGAGCAGTCGCTTGAGCGCGGGATTGGGATTGGTGTCCATCCAAACCGCATGTAGCGACAGGGCATTTCGAGCCGCCAGCGGAACGAGGACGACTCCATCGGTGGCAGCGCGTGGGGAAGAGCCGACGACGATAGTCACACCAAACCCCATAGCCACCATGTTGATGAGATTGCATTGATCCACGCGATGCAACTGTATGTTCGGGCTAACAGTCCATTTCGCCGCCCGGCGGATGAGGTGATCTTCAATTTCGGGTCCCGAGCCGCCGTCGCTAAGGATAAAGCGCTCGCGGCGAAGTTCTTCCAGGTTCAATCTGCGGGCACCGGCAAGAGAATGAGATTTCGGCAGCACCGCGAGCATGCGTTCATTCCCCATATGCAGCGAGCGGAGTTCTCCGTGTCCCGCGACCTTCGTCACAAATGCCACATCCACAGTGCGCTGCTGAACTGACGCGCAGCTCGCGCTCGATGTGGCCTCCACAATCTCGAGCGAGATTCCTCCGTACCTTTCTCTAAACCTCTTAAATGCGTGACCCAACCGGATGAATGGCACGCTGACGGCGATCGCGAGTTCGCCATGCTCGCCCCGCTGCAAAGCTCCAACACGCCGGGTTGCACGTCTGAAGTGGTCGAATCCCAGTGTGACTTCTTCCAAGAATCGATTGCCAGCCGGCGTCGGTCGTATTCCCGCATGCCCCCGCTCAAAGAGCTTTGCGCCGACACGATCCTCCAGGCTGCGGACGCTCCTACTCACTGTCGACTGCTGAACATTCAGCGCGGCCGCTGCACGGCGAAAGCTGCCATGCTCCGCCGACGCGAAGGCGTATTGGAACAACCGGAAATCCGGGACAATGGCAGGCATCCCCGACCTCCGAGCTAGATAGGCGACGCCGGCAAGGTCAGTCTCCCAGCGACGGGCTTCCCGCTCCTTCGCCACCGAATTCGCCGCCCTTTGAGCGGCCAGGTGCCCGTTGATCTCCGCGAGGGTCCGTCGCCCGCCCTCTGTCCTCGTTTCAACCATTGCCGCCTCAGCTCCTTCCAAGCTGCCTTTTTCCCTTTTCCCCCGAAGCGGTTCTCCTGCCCCGAAAGGAGCAGGAGCCCTCGCTCCTGCTCCTCGAGTTCGCGCGGAGCAGCGGGAGAGAGGGGACAAGCAGAAAACCGGTAGGGGGATCGTCCGCCCGTAGGGCCAGCCGGAGATCTGCGATGCGTTGCACCGGGTCGATAAACGTTGATTAAGGACGAGAGCACGATAGGATACGAAGATGAGCGAAACGAATCGAAATCAGCGCCTGTAAGCTATTGTTTAAGAACGGAAAGTTATTTCTCCGTCCGCCGCGAGACGGGAGTGATTTCAAAGAACTTTTCAAACGATTAGCCGCGGCGGGTGCGGGTCGGCGATTGGGCGACGATGGATTTCCCGCGGGCCCCTGGACACCCGAGCTTCTTGCAGAGGCGATTTCACAGATTGATTCCAACCGGATTGGGGTCGATCTGCGAACGGTGCAGCTTTGGTTTCAAGAGAACGAGAAGGGAATCAGCACTGCCAATATTCGCTGGCTGGCAAGGGTTTTTGGCTGCGATGATCCGGTGGCGACGAGCGAATGGCAGATGGAGCTCAGTGCGGCACAGTCGCGGTTAACGGCCAGAAGACGAGAATCTAAAAAAGAGGCAGTCACCATTGCGCTGACGTCTCCTGATGCGGCGCTGACTTCGGCCTTCGATGACGGGACAGGGTCTCCGGCTAAACTCGAGCGGGATACTGACGCAAGGAGGCCGGGCCGGCGTTTCCGCCTGGCGAGGCGATCGGAGGCGCTTTTCAGTCGCGGATCTCCCTTGAATTTGCCGGCCTCGGTGTTTGCGGGTGTCATCGCTCTCGGATTTTTGTCGTATATTACGGGCATACACAACGTGACATATACCCGGGCAGATGGCGTCGTTAAGCAGGTCGGGTTTCTTTGGGCGGCGAACTGGATGTTCGTGTTCATGGTGTTCCTGCCGCTGTTTTTTGCCTTCGTGTCTGAGCTGGTGACCTTTTGGAAAGATGAAGGGCGCTCAAAGCTGGCAGGACACGGCCACCGGAAGGATAGCGACGATGCCTGGGCGCGCCATGTCGAAGCATCATCCTATTCATATTGGGCGGTCTTTTTGATTTGCGTGATGTTCGCCGGTGTTTTCCAGTGGATCGGCGTGTGCCTGATCCCGCTGCTGAATGGCGGTGGCGAGTATGCGACGGATTGGGGCACGATTGCGATTGTGCGGCCTGAGATCATCTCGGCGCCGGTAGCGATCGTATTCACAGGGCTTGCGTATCTTTATATGTGCCTGTGCTTTTACCTTTTCTTCGCAGGTCTCATTCTGCTTTATACGGTCGTCGATGATTTTTGGAGAATTGGAGAGGCATCGAAAGACCGGCCGGAGGTGGATTACAAGAGCGAAATGAATGAAGCTGGCTTCAGGGTGATGCGATGGATTTTCCGATGTACTGTTCTGGGCATTCTGATCGCCACTGTCATGAAACTTCAAAGCTCCTACCTGGCATCGAATGGAGTGAATATTGTGGCCTGGCTGGTCGGCGATCTGTCTTCAGCCTGGTATGAGCACGACGACGCGAGCAATGGATTCAGCTATAGACTGCCGACACAATTCAGCAGCCTTGTTATCGTTATCTCGACCTGTTTTGTTTTTCTGTATGGCGCAATCCGTTTAGGCGTCGGAAGCCGGCTTCATTTACCTTTGTGGAAGATGTCGGCGGTCGTAGCGTTGCTCGTTGCCAGCTATCTGCTGATCGGTGCATTTGCCGGTTTCTCGATCCTTCTGGGCGCCGGAGTGCTGTTCGCGATATACGGCCTGTTTGATCCATGGTTTGGCCAATGGCACGCGAGTGAGTCGCAAAGTGTTGCATAGCTGGCTTGATCGCTGGGATGAGCAGCGGGCGCGGCGCGGCGAGGAAGCGAAGAAAGCAACGGATTTCGTCCTTAATGCGGAACGCGCCTTTCCGGGCGCGAAGAAGGTGGCAAGCATCGAGGAGTTTTGCGTTCTTGCGGATAGCGCCCTGGCTGATCCAGCCTTCTTCGATGAGCCGGGCGGGAGCGGCCAGGGATTTGAAACGGAAGAGGGGTGGCTCAGATTTCCGTCGGGCATTTCAACTGACATCGAAGCGAACAATTTAGTCTGGGCGAAAATCACGGAAAGCGGGTCCCTCGATCGGGCGATGGTGGTTTTTCACCACTGGAATGCAAGCGCGTGGAATCGCCAAATTGCCAATTTCTTCTCACTGCTTGGCGTCACGGTTGTCGAGATCGCCATGCCTTATCATTTCGAGCGCAGCCGTCCTGGCTCCGCCCATGCCGATTACATGCTCAGCCCGAATCTCGGCCGGACAATCCAGTCTGTCAGGCAGGCCGTATGGGACGGGCGAAAACTCATAGCTTGGCTCAAGAGCCAGGGCTACCGGGAGATTTCGGTTCTTGGCATGAGCCTGGGCTCCTGGGTTGCGGGGTTGGTCGCGGCGCATGACCCGGCCGTGACGAAAGCCTCGCTGTTTCTGGCGGGGGGAAGTCTTGCGGATATGGTTTGGACGGGTCGCGCGACACGATCGATACGTGAAAGCCTTGAGACCGAGGTTGAGCTTGCCGATCTCAGAAGGGCGTGGGGGCCACTTGACCTGGAGAAGCACGCGCACCGCCTGGCGCGGCCTGGTCTCGATCTTCAGCTTGTTCTGGCCAGGAGGGACAAGGTGGTGTTGCCAGAGCTGTCGCAGAGATTCATCCGGAGGCTGAAGGACGCCGGGGCCAGGCCAGATATTCTGGAATTGAACTGTGGCCACTATTCGCTCGCCATGCCGCCTTATATTTTGTGCGCCGGTTTGAGCTTGAAGCGGTTTCTGTCGTGAGCTGAGAAGTTGGCCCGGCGAGCATGAAGAATCGGCTTGGAGAACGTTGAGAGCATGAAGGTCGATGGCTCCTGCCACTGCGGACAGATCAGGTTCGAGGCCGACATCGATTCCGAGCGCGTCCGGATCTGCCACTGCACTGACTGTCAGTCCCTGTCAGGATCGGCCTTCCGGATAGTCGCCCCAACCAGCGAGGCGAATTTCAGCCTGCTCGCCGGCATCCCGAAACAGTTCATCAAACGATCGGCGCAAAGCGGAACTCCGCGCGTCCAGGCATTCTGTGACGACTGCGGTTCCTCAATCTACGCCACCTCGGTTGATGGAGACGACCGTACTTTCGGCATCAGGATTGGGACCCTCAGGCATCGCGAGCACCTGGTTCCGAAACGCCAGTTCCGGTGCCAATCGCGACTGTCATGGCTGCCGACGGCTGGCAACCCGAGTTTACTTCGATCCTAGCAATAGCAACGAAAGCTTTGGACCCAAGTGACCCTCGCCGGAGATTTCCCAGCTCTTTTCTCCAAGCGGCGTATGCGTGATCTTGCGACAGAAGTCCGATCCGTCGACCTCGATGCCATCTGCTCGGAGTTTGATCGGCTGATACGGGCCGCGCCACGCCGGGCTTCAAGCGGCAAACCCTACTTTACGGTGACGCATGAAGGGATCCCCTCATCCCGCGACGCTACCAACCGTCGTGAAGAGCACCTGGCCATCGCTCTGCGAAACCTGGATTGCTATTGGCCCCGAGCGAATGGCGGATGGATAAAGCTCATCGACTATCAGGTGCCGTTGAAGGCCAATATGCATGATGGCGGAGTGGGCAAGATCGACCTGCTAGGGGTGACAGATGCCGGGCGCTTTGCCATCGTAGAACTGAAGATTGATCCGCCTGAAGGCCGACGAAACGATAATCCTTTGGTCGCATTGCTGGAAGGCGTGCGATACGCGGCGATGCTGATTGCAGATCTTGCCGCGATTGCTGCGGAAGCCGGCGAACGGTTCGGGCTCAAGATCGCACTTGATCGGCCTCTGGTTCAACTCCTGGCACCCGCTGCCTGGTGGGAAGGTTGGCTGCGCGATCCCAGCGCCGGCGAGTGGGAAGTCGATTTTCATGACGTCGTGCGGAGAATCGAAAGCAGGCTCAGAATTGCGATCGAATTTGTGGCCATCGAAGACGTTTCGCTTCAGCTTGGGCTGCGAGGAGCGGCGCCAAGACTGGAGCGATGCCCGAGGCTCCATGCCGTCTCCCTAGACCGAAGGACCGTGGGCGCCGAACTCGTCATCCGGCCTGCAGACACCACTACCAGGACACGGTATTTGGGGGCTTTAGATGAAAGCCTATGGGCATGGGCCAAACGCAACGCTGCGGATGCGCTGGATGGACGAGGTGGCAAATCACGCCCTCCGGTGTTGCGACCGGAGCGGGCCGATCTTAATGTCCTCGTTCCCGACGATCAGCACCAGGCTGAAATCATCCGCCAAACCGTTCCACAGTCGCAGCGCCACCGCCACTTTGGCAGCCTGCGCAGTTCGCAGGCTATTGCCCAGAGTTTCTTCGCAACGCTCGCGGCTTTTGACCGACTTGACGTGCTTGCAGGACTGACGGCCGAGTGCGGAAGGCAGGCTTTCTTCGAACAAGGCGGCGGCTGGCGTGCTGAACTCGAGGCTGAGATAAAGACGTTGGGAGAGCCCCGCCCGACGAGCGTCGATGTTCAGCTGTCCCGAGGCGACAAACTTGTGTCGGTGGAATGCAAGCTGACTGAAGCTGAGTTTGGAACATGCTCGCGTCCTCGGTTGCGCGAGACCGACCCTTCGTACCTTGCACAACACTGCGACGGTTCCTACCGCGCGCAAATGGAGCGACTGGAGCGATGTCCGCTAACGGCCATTGGCGTGCGATACTGGAGCATGTTGCCAGACCTTTTTGCCTGGCCTGCCGATCAGGACCACGACCCATGTGAATTTGGTCAAGTCTACCAGCTAGGCCGCAACCTCCTTGCGTCGCTCGCTGGTCCGGACGGGAGAGTCAATTTGGGTCGGGGGCACATGCTCGTTGTCTACGACGCGCGAAATCCAGCGGTCCAGCCGGGCGGGTACGCAAACGCTCAGTGGGAGTTGGCCGTTTCCAGGTGCCTTCGTCCCGGACTGCTTCGCCGTGTCAGTTGGCAGAGGTTGGTTTCCGCCCTCGACAAAGCGCCGGACTTGACCTGGCTAGCTGCCGCAATGTTTGAAAAATACGGCATCCGAAGTTCTGTCGACTGAGACAGGACGATATTCGCGAGCCCAGCGAGGGGAGGTGATTTGCTATGGCACTGGACAGTGCTGGAACACTGGCGTTGCTGATTGACGGCGACAACGCCACGCCGAAGATCATAGCCGGCTTGCTGGCCGAGATCGCGACCTATGGCACGGCAAGCGTCAAACGCATCTACGGCGACTGGACGAAACCAAACCTCAATGGATGGAAAGAGTGTCTGCTCGAGCACTCGATCCAGCCGGTACAGCAGTTTGCCTACACGAGCGGCAAGAACGCAACCGATGGCGCGATGATCATCGACGCGATGGACCTGCTCTATACCGGTCGCTTCTCTGGTTTCTGCATCGTGTCAAGCGATAGCGACTTCTCACGCCTCGCCGCCCGCATTCGTGAGCAAGGTATAGTCGTGTATGGTTTTGGGGAGCGCAAGACGCCCCGTCCCTTCATCACCGCATGCGACAAGTTCGTCTATTTCGACGTTCTTAACATCTCCGGCGAACCGAAAGAGGCCGGAACTCTCCCCGTTCCGAAGGCCGCGACGACCAAGCCCGGCTTGACTAAAGCTGTCCTAGATCACGTTGCCCTCGACATGCTGGCCAAAGCCGTTACCGCTTCGGCCGATGAAGACGGCCGCGCAAACCTCGCTCGAGTCGGTGCGCACCTGGCAAAGCAATCTCCAGACTTCGACGCTCGCAATTACGGCTTTCCACGCCTCTCGGATTTGGTCGAGGCATCCGGCATAGTCGACGTCGAGCGCGCAGGCGACAGTACGAAGATCGTCATGGTTAGGCTCAAATCAATGCGGTAGGCGCCCTGGTTGGCTCACACTCCAGCTTCTTCACACCTCCGTTTCGCCGGTCAGGTCATATACTTCAAAGCTCTGTTCGCTGGCTTCATGCTTCATGACCTCCCAGCGAGTTCTCTCTTTTGTTCAGTGGCCCGTTAGAAAATGCGTATTCATATCAATATGTTGGAATTTTTGGCGCGCCCGAAGAGATTCGAACTCCTGACCCAGATTCGTAGTTTGATGCGATGCCCAGCGCTCGCGGATTAGCGTTCTGACCTCCTGTCACTCAAATTGCCGCCGAGGGTACGAGAACGTGCGCTGTGCGACGAAAATCTGGTGGTAGCAATGTGGTTGCAATTCCGCAAACGGCCGCGCCTCAGCCATCCGCCATCTCGTAAGTGACTGCACTGGAAAGGCATTTTGGCGCACCCGACTGGATTCGACCCTGTGACCTCTGCATCGGAGGACTTATACGGAATCTGAGCATGGGTGCGATCGCTCCCGCGCGGAACTCGCCCTCCTATGAGCTTTCTGGCGGCTCAGCGCCTGCGCCTGAATGGCGCCGCGATCGTGAATGTGTCAGGCCAGATGCCCCTCTCGATCTCCGTCCAACGCACAGGCGATTACAAGTGACCGCCCCAACGGATTGCTTGGGTCGTCGGTGGGTGGACATACGGATTAGAACCGCAGGCCGGGGTGGAATTTATCCTGCCTTACCCGGAACGAGGAGCATTTCTGGGTAAGAGATTGGCCGCCGGAGCGTGGATGCATGGGAGGAAAGGTCGGCGTCAAATGCCTGTTTGAGGCGTTCTATCACCGCCTCGGCATCCGCAGTCGCGGCCCCGGAGCCGAGAGGAGTCTTGGCCGTGAGCGTGTTCGTCACCTGCAACAATTCCCAATCTCGCAAGGTTTCGATTTTCGCGTCTTTTTCCGCCACACCGAACATCAGCCTATGGACCAGCGAGCCGGTTCCGGTGACTTCGTCCTCAACAGCAATTATCAGCAATGGGCCGCTGAGACCCTCGACGGAAGCAACGCGCGCTGGAACATCGTGCGCGTCGTCGAGCGCAATATCGAATAGAGGGTGGCCAATCCCCAAAACCCGAGAAGCGGCGTTCGTGCCACGGAGACTACGGTCGAAGACAAGTCCCTCGTACTTGTCCCGGAGCGCATAGCTGCGCGCCTTCCAGCGATCGGGAGTCCTGATCTCGAGGCCGTCATCTCGCCGGAAAATCCGGCGCCCATGCCTGCTGACAGTTTGATTGAAGAACCGTTCAAGGTCGGGAAGATCGACCTTTGGCAGGTCTTTGCCAACCTGTTGAAAGTCGAACCTCGATACATTGCCGAGAAGCTCACGCACTGTTTCGACCACGTCACGCCCGCCGAGGGTGGCAGTGGCTCGATCAAACCATGCCCCTAGCCGTTCGCCAGAAAGTCCTTCGCCTCCTGAAAACAGTTCATTGAAGAGCGAATTGCCGGCCATGCCTATGACCAACTGCGAAATATCCTCCTGTTCCTCCATCACTGAAGAGAGAGCCGCCTGAATTCGCTCCAGCTTCGCGTTGAGGAGGTCCCAGATGCGCGCCTCGACGGTCTGTGGGTTCCGCAAAATGTAAACCGAGACCGGCCGCGTCTGGCCGTAGCGAGACAGACGTCCGACCCTCTGATGGAGGCGCATCGGGTTCCAGGGCATATCCGCGTGGACTAAAACAGCGGAACGCTCTTGAAGGTCAATGCCTTCACCGCCGGCCTCAGTCGAGACGAGAAATCGCACCTTTCCCGCGTTGAAGGTATCTGCCGCTTGCTCGCGAGGCTGACTGACCGTCTTTGCCTCGCCCTCAGCCTGCTCAAGGCCATCCAATCGTTCATCACCGTTGATGAACGTGGCCGAACCAAACCCAAACCGCCGATGAAGCGCGTTGACGATAAGTGCTTGGGTCGCCTTGTATTCGGTGAAGAGCAGGATCGGCTCATTCGGGCCGAACTCGTCGCCGATCATCTGAAGCAGGCGCTCGATCTTTGTCTCTTGCGCTATGGCGTCGGCGAGCGCGATTAGCTCGTCAAGACGTTGTATTTCGTCTTCCATCAGCAGGATGGCAGCGGAACCAGGGAGAGCCTCTTCCGCTTCGGCCAAGTCATCAAACGTGGCTTGCCCGTCATCGAGAAGCGCGACGGAGGCGGGCTCACTTGAGCGCTTAACGACGTCCGCCAGCACCGTCCGACGCTTGCGGAGTGCATTCCGGATCGCTGCGATTGAGCTGGCGGCCAGCTTCTGTAGGGTGATCAGCACGAGCATTCGCGCTGTCTGTGCACGACCATCAAGGGTGGCGGCATATGCCCGACCGTCGATGACGAACTCGCTTAGCGTTCGATAGAACTGGGTTTCTTCATCGCTATACTGATATTCCCGGCTGTAAACATTGACCGGCTTGAAGAGTTTGTGGCCTTGGAGGTCGGTGACCGTGGCCTTGTTATTTCGGATCATGACCTTCGAAAGCTGAGAAAGCTGTCCAAGCGGGTCGAGCTCCGGGTCAAAGAGGTCCGGGCGCACGAGGTGCATCAAGCCGAAGAAGCCGTAATCCTTTCCGCGGTGCGGGGTCCCTGTGAAGAACAGCAGCGAGTTGATCTTGCCTTGCTCCTGAAGGTCCGAGACAAGGCTGTATGCCAGCGTTTCGCCCGCCCTTTCATCCACGCTCAAATGATGGGCCTCATCGACGATGACCAAATCCCAGGGGTCGGCGTTGAGGAGCCTTTGCCGTGCGCCACGGCGGTCCTCTCTCAGCGTGTGGAAAGATGCGACCACCATCGAAGCGGTCGCCCAGAAATCGCCGCGCGCCGTATCCGCTTCCGTGACATAGCGTTGGAGCCGGATGTCGAACATGTCCTTGAGGCGGAATTGCCACTGAGGCACGAGTTTCGCCGGGGCGAGGATCAGCACCCGACGCACTCGCCCAGACGCGATCAACGGCATGAGAACGAGACCACATTCAATCGTCTTGCCCAGCCCCACGTCGTCAGCGACGAGCCAGCGAAAGGGCCACTCCTGGGTTACTTTACGGCACACCCATAGTTGGTGAGGCAGCAGCTGAACGCGCGAGCGTGAAAACACGCCCCATTGGTCATTGACGGAGCGGATGGCTAGCGCTTGCGCGCGGATGATCGCTTCGATGGGGTCGACGGCCGAACCGTCACGGAGAGCCGAATAAAGCGATGGAATCTCGACAAGTTCGCCGGTCAGGACCTGCTCGATATTCCCGCCAAACCGAACGACGACAGTGGCGCCCATGTCCACCACCACGCGCCCGTTCCCATGTCGCTGATGGTAAACGGGAACGCCGGCCGCCAGTTGTCGCGCTTCCGTCATTCGTCACCGTCCCCTATCTCGTCCTCGTTTTCCGGCTCCTGCTCTTCATCCAAAAAGTCTGGCAGCTCGCAGCCGACCACTGCGAAATACGCCGCCAGAGTTCCCCTGTGCCTACGCCGGGTAATCAATTGGAGAGGAAGGTCAAAATCCCCGTCAAAGCGGCTACGGCCGTTACCGAGGTGCGCTACAACAAAATCGTAGATCGTCCGACTCGCTTCCTTGTCCGGCCGGTCTCCCACGTGCGCCCCAAGCGCGTTCAGCAGAGTGCGAACACGTTCTGATGGGGCCCAACTGTAGGGAGCCATATGGTGCTCATCGCGCGCCTCGTACACGTGGTGGCGCAGCATCTCGCGGATCATCCAATTCATTCCGACGCCGAGAGAGCGATTTATCGGCGCGGCGTCGATGGAAAGACGCATTGCCGGCGGCCAGTAGCTCGGCTGCAAAGCTCCGTTTAGGGAAATGATGCCGTGGTCCTCAACGATTCGGGGTAGCTTGACTGCAATCTCCCGGTACTCGTCCAGCCATCGGGCGACCGAATACAGATCAACAAATGTCCGCCGCCATATCAAATATTGCTGATCGAACTGACCTGGCTCGCTCCATCGTTCGAGCCGCTCAAGCCATGACCGCACGTCATCAGGCGGTCGTGACTCGGAGAGTTCTTGCCACCAGCCATCTCTGTAGCCGGCCTCGATAAATCCCCGATGCTGTCCGTCCTGCGTGCGGCCGAATGACTGAAAGCAAGCCAGGGCGAACATAGTGAACCATGCCGTGCGGTCCTTCGATTCCCGAAGCTGCGACGGTGAGAAGAACCCCGGGTACGCTGTCCGCGCGTATGAGGCACGGAGGTCGGCGCTTTCGGCGAGCCACCACGCATGGATCGCTGATAGAACAGTTTCAGGCTCAGGTGGTGGAGATGGGGGCGGCGGAACTTCGATGACGTTGAATAGATTATGTCCGCCGAGTTCGAGGAGCAGTCGCTTCTTGTCCTCGTCCGCCCATGCTGCGAGCAAGGCATCTGTGAGAAGCCGCTCCAACGGCCGAGGAACCCAGCTCGGCAAATCGCCACGCATTGCCTCTGCTAGTGCCCGACCGTGGCGACCATCGACTACGTATCGAAGCACGGCGCTGTGGCGCGCCGCTCCGCTCGCATTCCTCGCCCATGTGAGGAGAACGGGCACTTGAGGGCGATAGCCAGATTGTGAGCGTGCGGTCTTGAAGAATTCGAACGCTGCGCCTTGGTAGCTCCGATCCAAGAGTGCCATTTCCGGCGCAAAGCCGCAGAGCAGCTTCTCATCGTCGCTCACGGCATACTCGGAACTGAGATCCCGCACAGAACGCCACGAACCATCTTGGGCGCGGAAATGCGTTTGTCCCGCGGCATCAAGAATTTGTCGGCGTTCCTGGTTTAGTGGCTCCTGTTCGACTGCTTCCAAGGTCAAGACCTGACCGAGCCGCGTCGCGAGCTCGACATCAACGCGCTTTTCGGATCCCATCTCGCGATACAAGACGTCCGCCAGGCTGATGGAGCGCACATTCCCGAAGCCAAGCTTTCTCAGTTGACCGGCAACCTCGGACGCGATCGTCCGCTCTTGCAACCTTGTCACGGTAGGCCAATCCCGCAACTTGCTGAGCACGCTCGGGTCCGACAACGCACCATCGGTGAAATGATCCGCTTCCGATGCCCGCACCAATGAGGCGAAAGGCGCCGGCAAGCGTGTCGGTACAACCTGTCGCTGCCTTGCGAGGTGGCTGTATCCATGACCATCGCCGTGTAGGTGTCGGGCCAGATCGTCGTCGAAATCCGGCTCGAGAACATCGAACAGATGCGACCAGAAGGTGCCCCATGCCGTTGTTCTGGAGGTATCAAGGTCAAGACTTTCCGCGAACCGGCGCCAGTCAGCGTCCGCAAGATCATGGCATTTCAGGAGGCGGTCTCCGAGCGTCCGCCCGAGTCTTCGGAACATCTCCTGCCGGTCGGCAATCGAGCCCGCCAGCCCCGTGCGTCCGGGATCGACCGCGAAAGGACCATTAAGCAGCCAACCGGAGCGCAGCTCCTCCTCAAGTGGGGCCAAGTTCCAGAGCCGCCTCAGATAGTCAGGAAATGTGCACGGCCCGGCAGCATCGACGCGTAGCAAGAGGCAAAATCCAGACGAAAGATCGAGGCGCAGGGCGCGCTCGCGCCGCCGGCCCGAAATGGAAACGACACGGATCTCGCTCTCGTCCAGGAGCGGAGGGAAGGAACAATCGATACTTACCGGTGCGTCGCCCTCGATTTCGACGCGGCGAATGGTGCGCGCGAAGGCGGGCAACCAGGTCACGGCCGATTTGAAAGCCGCGATCGCTTCGGTGCCTTTGGCGGCCAACTCTGTCGAGAACGGAACATCAATCACCGTTGCTTTTCGGCCATCGTGACGCTTTCGACTCTCTCCTATGTCGATGCCTTCCGACCAGGGCGCCGGCAGTAAGCCGCCAATCGTGCGCAAGGCAATGAAGCCGCTCGCGATACCAACGCTGTCTGACAACACGTGGACGCTTTTGAAACCTAGCCCAAACTTGCCGGTCAAGTCGTCCCCAGGCCGTTTCTCCGAGAAGTTCATCAGGAGCATATTGAGCAAGTCGCGATCGTGGCCGAGGCGACGCCCCTCTTCGGCGTCGTGTCCCATATGATTGATGGGCCGGCCCCAATGGATCACGCGAAATCCGCCTGAGCCGTCCGACAGCGGTTCGACACGGAAACAGGCGTCCGTTGCAGCCCCGTCATGCTGACGGTAGGCATCGTCGGCATTCTGAAAAAGCTCGAAAAGAACCCGGTTGGCCGAATATCCGAAATCCCTGATCTTGCCGCGAACCGCAGATAGAAGCTCGGTTGCCAGTGCGCTAGCGGATACCTTCCGCCACAGCTCTGCCTTCAGTTCCTCTATCTTCTGTGCCGGCGCGGAAAGGTGATGTAGGCGGCTTTCCTCTGCCTGATACTCGCGTAGCGCCTTCTGTGAATGATATTCAGTGGGGAGCTTCAGTTCGGCAAGAATCGTGGGCAATCGATCTCGAAGCAGGCGCTCGGTTTCCTCAATCGTCGACTGATCGACCTTAACCGCCTTCTCCAACATCTCCTGCAACGCCAAGCGCTGGCCTTCCATGCCGAGCCACAGGCAGTCCGCCGCGACCGTCTCGACGAAGCGGCGAAAGATTCCACTGGCTTCCCTCTGATTGTATCCGCTCAGATCGACTTGCCGTACGGGCAGCGTGATCAATGAGCACACCTTGCCATCGGTAGAGCGGACACCTTCGTGCGTCTTGTGCAGGTTCCCGACGAGAATTCCTTTGTCGGGGCCACCCAATGGCGCGTCGAAGAAGTCGCCCGACAATGCGATGGCTTGCACGTGCTCACCCGCCACCGGTTCGATAAGGAAACGGCGTTGATCGACCTCATCAGCCAATTGGCCAGAGCCACCGATTTTTCCGCGAAAGTGATTGTCGAGATCGGCCCAAAGGATATCGACATCGGCTGTCGCGTCGATCGCCCACTCGTTTGCAATTCGCCTGAAAGGCTCGCCGCGACCGATCAGTCCGAGATAGACGATCGCCAGGTCGGATGGCACGCGCCCCTTCCAGGTATCAAGGAATGATCGTTGCTGATCCGCAGACAGGGCTTCCACCTCGTCCAAATCGACGTCCCTAATCTCTCTCCGGCGCCGGTTGGCAGCGAATGGATCGGGGGGTCCGTTTTCGGCATCGGTGCTCTCGGCGTGCGGCGCCTCACGCCTTCCGAGCATGGATGCGTAGTCCCGCGCCAATACATGTCTCGGATCAAGCCCGTCACCGCCCTGGACGACCTGCCGGCCGCTGCGCCAACCTCCGGCCTCGGTAGGAACCCGTATTCCACCGAACACCTGACGACGAGCATCCTCCGGCCAACCTGAAACGACGTTGAACCCGTGACGATAGGCCCTGCGCGCAGCTTCACCTTTTCGCCCGTTTTCGGCTGTCAACGCCGCCAAACAGTCTAGGTGGGTTCCTGCCAAATCTGTGTCGGAGGCTTTGATACCTGTGAAAGCCGCGACGATCGTCATGGCGTAGTCGCGACTATCTTCAGGTGAGATCAAAGCCGCCGCCAGCAGGGGCCAGCCCGGCAACCCAACGTTGCCGGCGTCGTTGGCCAAGGTCGCAAAATCGTCTATCGGAAAATCATTCGCCGCTCCAAGGCGTCCGATGATCCTCGCATCCTCGACCATCAGCGCCAGCGCCTCGAAAGACGAGCGCCTATCCGGCAGGATCCATTTCTCAAGATGATCAAACCCGGGATGCCTACGCACGTCGATGACCAGCTTTGCGACAGGCAGAAACGGAGGTGTCTCTCCACTCTTCAGAAGGAGCGTTCGCGCTGCTTCGTCGACCGTTGACGGAAGGGCGAGCACATCTTGTGGCTTGACAGGCTGTCCTTCCGAAAGAAGCCAGGGCTTGGCGCGAAGCGCTTCAAGCAGACGCTCTTCGGGCGGAGATGCCAGCTTGGCGAGGCCATCTAGTATCTCGCCACAAAAGCGATGGGGTTCCGCCTGAGCTAGCGCGACCTCGAACTGCCTTCGCGGCGACCATGCCTCAATAAGCCGCTCCTGCCGCTCGCGTGCCTGTCTGTTGGCGCAAACCTGGATCGTGCGTACATTCGGCCGCAACGCCTCGGGAATCGTCCAGTCGGCTTCACGAAACACATACTCAGCGTTGCCAATCGTCCCGTCGGAACGCGCGTGAATTGGCAAGCGCCGAAGGAGCGAGTCCGGCAATTGCGTCAACAGAAACGCATCACGCTCGGCAGATGTAGGTTGGAGGCGAGTGATCACGTCGACATCCTGCTCGAGCAACGCAGCTAGCCCAGGCGTGTCGAGCGCCGTTATTCCGATATGATGTCTTAGCTTGGGCGTAAGCTCTTCAGCAATATCACCCGGAACGAGAAAGGCGTTTGCGCTGGAGCTAAGAACTGCCTCGATAATTCTTTCGAGTCCTTTCGGCGTTCCTTCGAGCACGTACAGGGTAGCGCCGCCATATGCGGCCCCTTTATCGCCCGCGCACAGGCATCGAAGGGCGGCCCGGTCATCGTTGTCCGTAGGCCGCAGTCGCTCAAGCAGCTTGCGTCTGGCGTCCTTCGTCCCAAAGCGCGTCGCGCGTTTGGCGAGCTCAAGGATCGACTCGCTCCCAACGCCGTGGAGCCGAACGATGGAATTGGACGAGTCCCGGAGAAACTCTGCCGTCTTTCCTTCCACGACAAGAGGAGAGGCCTCGGGAAGGGTGTCCGCCAACAGCGGTAGCAACGAGTTGGCTTGCGGCGAGTTTGCAAACAGAAGTCCCTCTCGGGACCGCGCGACGAGCGTCTGGAGCGACAGTGCGACAGGACCGCTGATACGAACATCTCGTGCCCGAAGAACCTTGACGGACGCGAACTCGCGGTCAGCAGCTAGTTCGGAGATACCCCGATCCGCCCGCGTGAGCAGCGCCAACGCGGCTGTTGCCGCTTGGTCCGCATGGTCGCCCTCAATCAACGGTTCAAGCGCTGTGAGCAGCGCCTTGAGGTCTTCGTGGGACAACTGAGGGGAGCGTCGACCGTCGTCCAGCCATTCGCTGCGAACTGGCAGGACATTCGCCGGGACGGAAGCCAGCGCGCGCAGGACGTTTCGGTTCTCGACCGATGCCGGAAGCGGGAGCAGCGCACCTTGCGGAACGTGGGCAAGAGCCGATTTGACGAATTCGGACGGAGCAAGCGCTTGAGTTTCGGTCATCGCATTGCGCAGAGCCGCGACTATGTGCGATCCGATGGCCGAACGCTCGACATCGCCAAGCTCGGCCGTTTCGAGGCAATCGGCGAGAAGCCGTGCGAGATCGCGCGATTGAAACGCGCGAGGCGAAAGCCTAGAGAATACTGCGCCAAGGTCTGTTTCAGTCCAGCGTATTGGCCGCGCGCTCAGTGCGGTGGTGGCGTCGACGACAAGACGCACACCACTCGCCTCGGCCCACGTACCTATGGCGCCGAACAGTTCCTCGATCCGTCGAGGGGCTTCCGCCACCGAAGCCGGCAGCGGACGCAGAGCGTCCCCCGACGAAACTGTACGCCAGACGATACCGCCCGCCGACTCGAGCATGCGCGCTAGCGCACGTTCTCGGCAAATGGCTTGCCGGTTGCTCTCAAACCATTTGTGTCGCGCGAGTGCCGACACCAGTTGTGCGAGTTCCGCTGATGTCACCATCGCCGAATCAAGCGCGTCTCTAAGCAGGGTCGGCAGGAGCGGCAGCACTACCGAGTCGCGAAGTTCGGCATTCCAGGCACGGCGCAGCGCCGAATCGTCGGCAGGATCACCACGTTCGGCGGGGACATCCAGACCTTCAATCCGGCGTCGGCCGCTATCGAGGAAGAAGTATCCGTGCAGCAGCAGATGGAAGCGGCCGAGGGTGCTGCCGTGGACCGGGATAACGATGTCAAATGTGTCAGAGATCGGGAGGAACACAGCCCAGGAAATGCAAAGTTGCGCGGAAGCCGCCCGCTCCTTTGCACTTTCTGGGATTCGCAGCAGCGTCGCTGCCCCGTGCGGTTCTCCCTTTTCCGGAACGGGCTGTGGACTGAGAACGGTAATGGTTTGCGGCCAATGTTGCGTGCGCTTTAAGGCCGCGAGACGGCCATCCAGGAGCATCGCCTCACGCCCGACGAATGGCGCTGTTGACCTGTCCGCTGGGGCCTCGATCGCGCCGCCGAAGGAACGAACGCCATCACCTAAATGGCCCGGTCCGAGGAGGCGGCCCCGTGCGTCATCGAGTTCGAGCGCGCAGCGAGGCTCGCCGCCTTCCCGAATCTCGATCAACTTAAGACGGCGAAGCGCCGTCAGGACGACCCGCAGATCGTCGGGTCGGATCAGTTCCCTGATCGTCTCCGCGGCCGACGGGATGTTGGTGGAGAAGCCAACTCCTGGGGCTGGTTGGATACCGTCTCGACGCAATGGCAGCCAAAGAACGAGATGGCGATCCGGGAAATCGGAGGCGACCTCGCCCCTCAAGAATTCGATGTCAGCGGGATCGAGGATACCACCAGGTGGCTCCCACTGCCGACTGATATTGCCGTCGATATTGACACGCAGGAACGGATTTACGACCGTGCTGAAGGCTTCGCCATTTTCCCTTTGAGCGTAGACAATGAACGCGTCGCAGAGGTGAAACACGGCCTTTTGGCCAAAGCCAAACTTGCCAGCGGCCGTACTGTCGGCGGCCTTACTGCTCGCGCCGAATGACAGAATGCCGCGCTCGTCTTCCTTGCGAAAGATGCCATCGTTGACAACCAGAAGCCCAGGTCCACGAAGAAGTGGATTGGCAGCGGCGCCCCAGCCCCGCAGCGTGTCGAGCCTGAAATGTCGGGCTTTTTCTGCGTCGTCAGCGTTCTGTAGCAGTTCCTTGAGGATCGAATAACCCGAGTCATACCGATCTCGCAGATTGCTCTTGATCTGGTCCAGCTTTGAGATCGGATCGTCGATATAGTCAGGCATGGGCGTAGCACAGCCCCTGCGGTTCGCCTCCGTCCAGATTGACGATCACACGCTGGCTTCCAGGACGGTGAGCGCGCCGCCCGCGCAGCCCGTGGCAGTCCGAGGGCGCCCGGTTGGCGCCTGTCAGAAGTTGGTCGATCTTGACGGGCGCGAACGCTTCCTTGGCCACCTGTCGACGCCCCCCTTGACCTCTCGCTCCCTCATCCGTGCGGTCAAATTCACGGAAGACCTTTCATCTTCTTCCACGGATATTACCATCACGAAACCACGTCCATGCTTTAGATCAGCACAAGTTCGACGCGCGCAGTGTCGATGATCAGGTTGAGAGCGTTCTTTGCCTCCCGCACCAACATCGTTTTCATAGCTACCATCGGGCGAGATTCAGGCGAGATTCAAATGCATGCGAAATGGCGGAGCGAGTTCAGGACGTGCGCGCACAAGCCCGAACAGAGGTGCCCCGGGCTATCCTTGCACCTGATAGATGCCCTTGACGCGGATAGGCGCCGTTATCTCGGCGCCACCGTTGACTGGCGGCTTGCAGTCCAGCACGAGAATGCTCGCGCCGGTTTTCTCGCCGGCAAAGGTAAGCCCGACTTCGCGAGTTGATGCAGCCTGCAGGATCAGGTCGCGATCGCCCGTGATTCTACCTGTCCCTGTCGTATCGTCCAAGGACGACACCGTTACGGTTCCTATATAGCTGCCGTTCACATATACTGAACAAACTGCGGAATCGTCGGCCATCGGTCGCATGCTCCGTGCTGAAGTTCAGCCTAGCTTAAGCTTAGCTGCTTTGGCGTGGCGAGTCGAAGGTTGGCTCCACGTCATGGGAACGAGTTGTCGGAGGACAGGACGGCTCAGCAAGATGCGACACAGCTCGTCTTCGGAACGTCGCCATCCAATCAACGAATATGCTGGCGTAGATCTGCGCGGGTTCCCTCCTTGGGCCCGCACTTCGATGCAATTCCTCCACCTGCGAAGTAATCCTTGACCAGAGCGAGGGTTGCCTGGTTGGAGCGCAACGAGGGCCCGATTTCGGTGAGAAGTTGATTCACCGCCGAGCGGCTCGACAGCGGTGCGATTGAGTTCAACTTCGCTTCCAATAGCGCAGCGCGGGAGTTCGCGAGGGTCTGTAGTTCAGAGGCGGTGGCGGCGCTGAGACCTTCGCCCCGTTCATGTAGCCGATGACGGCGACGGCTGTGCACGCCAGCAGCGTCGGGCATTCATGATTGCCAGCAGCAACACGGCCTTTCGTGTGAACGTGCGAAGCGTCAGAGTCATCGTTTTCCGCCAAGTGAACGACCACGGCCGACAGCAACGAGCAACCTGCATTCCTCGGTGAGCACTCCTGCCTCAGGAGACTCCCGCCGTCGGTTCATATCGCATTAAGGGCGAAGCTGCCCCATTTTGCGATGGAAGACGCCAGCGTATCCGGCACTCCAAAACCGGCTGAAAAACCGGCCGAATTTCGGAATTAAGCCGGCACGAGGCAAGGTCGACAACTTGGAAAGCTCAGCGATTTCAATTGGATGGATTGGATGGAATGGCGCGCCCGAAGAGATTCGAACTCCTGACCCCCAGATTCGTAGTTTGAAGGGGAGGGTGCTGCCGGTCGGACGCGAGCCGACAAATCCGTAAGGACCGCGGAGTCTAGATCCGCTATGTTAAACGGGACCGACAGCGCCACCGTCGTCTTCGGCCAATCCGCACTCCAATCGGCCGCTTCGCCCACGCCTGATCCCGATTGGCGCGGAGGGTCGAGGCCGGGAACGTCGCCGCTGCTCGCCATCCGTATCCGGTGGCCAGCATTCTTCTGGAGACAACGCGGAGACAAAGGCTTGGCGGAAAGCGATGTCTCCAACTCGATCACCCGGATGGTTGGATCTAGACTCTTGATTTTACTGAGAAACTTTGGTGCCGCTTGCGTGACTCGAACACGCGACCCCATCATTACGAATGATGTGCTC
>VFQN01000856.1_pt1 | contig 54479 bp, 54 predicted proteins | sample 3512371 | NCBI WGS metagenome assembly VFQN01 (sample SAMN10412370, study PRJNA504923) | tailings metagenome | isolation source: Replicate 2 from Balatoc abandoned mine | place: Philippines: Itogon, Benguet | collected 2017-08-28
GGTGCACTTCGCGCTGACCTCGGAGGACGTGAACAGCACCGCCCACGCCCTGGCACTGCGCGGCGCGCTGGAAGCGGTCATGCTGCCGTCGCTGGCGAAGGTGGCGAACGCGATCACCGGGCTCGCCCGCGCGCATGCCGACACCGCGATGCTGGCGCGCACCCACGGCCAGAGCGCCACGCCCACGACCTTCGGCAAGGAGATGAACGTCTTCGCCACGCGCCTCGAAAAGCAGGTCGCGACCTTGCGCGGCGGCACCGTGCTCGTGAAGTGGGGCGGCCCCTCGGGCAACTACAACGCCCAGATGGTGGCGCTGCCGCAGGTCGACTGGCTGGCCTTCGCGCAGTCCTTCGTCGAGCGGCTGAACGCCCCGGGTGCATCCGGCGCGCATTCGGTACGCCTCGTTCTCAACGAGGTGACGACCCAGATCGAGCCGCACGACACGTACGCGGAGATGTTCGACGCGCTGCGTCGCATCAACACCATCCTGATCGACCTGTCGCAGGACATGTGGCGCTACATCTCCGACGGCTGGGTGACGCAGAAGCCGAAGGAGGGCGAGATCGGCTCGTCGGCGATGCCGCACAAGGTGAACCCGATCGACTTCGAGAATGCCGAGGGGAATTTCGGGGTCGCGAACGCGCTGTTCGAGCATCTCTCGCGCAAGCTGCCGGTTTCGCGGCTGCAGCGCGACCTTTCGGACTCGACGGTCGCCCGCACCTTCGGCACGGCCTTCGCCCATGCGCTGATCGGCTACGGCGCGCTGCTGCGCGGCTTCGGCAAGGTGAGCGTGAACGAGGCGGCGCTCAGCGAGGCGCTGCAGGCGCATCCCGAAGTGCTGGCCGAGGCGATCCAGACGGTGCTGCGGGTCGCGGGGGTCGAGATGCCCTACGAGAAGCTGAAGGCGCTGACGCGCGGCCGGCAGGTGACGCTGGCCGATTTCGCCACCTTCATCGACGGGCTCGAGGTCGGGCCCGACCTGAAGGCGCAGCTGCGGACGCTGCGGCCGGAAACCTACACCGGCCTCGCCGGCCTGCTGGCGAAGAAGTAATTCGCCATCGCATATGAAGTAAGGGACCTTCTACTTTCTTCGCGTGGCGATCACGCCGCGAACTTGCCGAATTCCCAGTGGCGGCCGGGGGCGGCGGCGAACAGGGCCTTGGTGTAGTCGGCCTTGGGTGAGCCGAAGACCTGTTCGGCCGAGCCGTATTCGACGACGCGGCCCTTGCTCATCACGGCGACGTAGTCGCAGATCTGCGCGGCGACGCGCAGGTCGTGGGTGATGAAGAGGACGGCGAGGTTCAGGCGGACGCGGATCTCGTCCAGCAGCTCCAGAACCTGCTTCTGCACCGACACGTCGAGCGCCGACACGGCCTCGTCGGCGATCAGCAGCTCGGGCTCCATGGCGAGCGCGCGGGCGATGCAGATGCGCTGGCGCTGGCCGCCGGAAAACTGGTGCGGAAAGCGGTCGAGCGCGTTTGGATCGAGCCGCACCGTCTCCATCAGCTTGCGCGCGCGCGCCATCGCCTCCTCGCGCCCGAGGCCGAAGTTCATCGGCCCCTCGATGATGAAGTCACCCACGGTGATGCGGGGGTTCATCGAGCGGTAGGGATCCTGGAAGACGATCTGCACGCGGCGGCGATGCGGCCGCAGCTTGCCCGCGGACATGGTCGCGATTTCGGTGTCGCCGATATAGACCTTGCCCTCGGTCGGGTCGATCAGGCGGGCGATGCAGCGCGCCACGGTCGACTTGCCCGAGCCGGATTCGCCCACGATGCCCAGGGTCTCGCCCCGGCGGATGTCGAGATCGACGTCCACCGCGGCCTTCACGACGCGGGCCTTCTGGAAGAAGGAGTTGCCGGTGTAGGTCTTGCCGAGCTTCTCGGTGCGCAGGACCGTCTGGCCGTCGCGCCGCACGCCGCGATGGGCGGGCGTGATCGAGGGCACCGAGGAGATCAGCATCTTGGTGTAGCCCTGGACGGGTCGCGACAGGATCTGCTCGGTCGGGCCCATCTCCACCAGCTCGCCCCAGCGCAGCACCGCCACGCGATGGGCGATTTCGGCCACCACGCCGAAATCGTGGGTGATGAACAGAACGCCGGTGCCCTGGCCCGCCTGCAGCTCGGCCACGAGCTTCAGGATCTCGGCCTGGGTGGTGACGTCGAGCGCGGTGGTCGGCTCGTCGGCGATCAGCAGCACGGGATCGAGGACCAGCGCCATGGCGATCATGATGCGCTGGCGCTGGCCGCCCGAGAGCTGGTGCGGATAGGAGGCGTAGATGCGCTCCGGCTCGGGCAGCTTCACGCGGTCGAGAATGGCCAGGATCTTGGCACGGCGCGCCGCGGCGTCGAGCTGGGTGTGCGTGCTCAGCACCTCGTCGATCTGGTCGCCGCAGGTCATGACGGGATTGAGCGCCGTCATCGGCTCCTGGAAGATCATCGACATGCGCGTGCAGCGCAGCTCGCGCAGCCGGTCCTCGCTGGCCGCCAGGATATTCTCGCCCTGCAGCAGGATCTCGCCCGATGTCGGCTTGAGCGCCTTGGCCAGCAGGCCCATCACGGTGAATGCGATCACCGACTTGCCCGAGCCGGATTCGCCCACGAGGCAGACGATCTCGCCGGGATTGACGGTGAAGCTCACCTTTTCGACGGCATGCACCCGGTCGCCGCCCTTGGGCAGGGCGACGCTCAGGTTGCGGACTTCGAGGACGGGTTGCTTGGTTTCTGCGGACATTACGACTTCTACTCCGTCATCCCGACCGAGGCGCTACGCGCCGAGTGGAGGGATCTCTTTTCAACGGCAAACACGAACATGGAGGCAAGACCCTTTGGCTCGCTGCGCCCGCTCAGGGTGGGCAAGAGGGTGCGATGCCGCGCATCACACCTTCTTGCTCATCTTCGGATCGAGCGTGTCGCGCAGACCGTCGCCCATGATGTTGATGGCCAGCACCGTCAAGGCAAGGAAGATGCCGGGATAGAGGATGTTGTGCGGGAACACGCGGAACAGCGTGCGGCCCTCGGCCATGATGTTGCCCCAGCTCGGGATTTCCGGCGGGATGCCGATGCCCAGGAAGGACAGCGCGGCTTCCGTGAGGATCGCGGCGGCGGCGAGGAAGGTGCCCTGCACGATCAGCGGCGCCACGGTGTTGGGCAGGATGTGGCGGAACATCAGGATCCAGGTCGGCGTGCCGACCGAGATCGCGCCTTCGACGTAGGGTTCCTCGCGCACCGTCAGCACGATCGATCGCACCAGGCGCACGACGCGCGGGACGTCTGGAACCACGATGGCGAAGACCACGGTGATCAGGCCGGCGCGCCAGATCGAGACGAGGGCGATCGCGAGCAATATGCCCGGGATCGCCATCAACCCATCCATGATGCGCATGATGATCCCGTCGGCCCAGCGGATGTAGCCGGACACCAGGCCGATCACCATGCCGATGACGACCGAGATGATCGACACGGCGACGCCGACGGCCAGCGACACGCGCGCGCCGTAGAGCACGCGGCTGTAGACGTCTCGGCCGAGGCTGTCCGTGCCCATGATGGCGACGCGCTTCATGGTCGTGCCGTCGTCGAGGCGGTAGGTGATCTCGGTGCCCGGCTTCTTGTTGCGGGCCGCCGGGTCGATGCGCTGCGGATCCACGGTGCCGAGGAACGGCGCCAGGATGGCGATCACCAGCATGGTGAGCAGGATGACGCCGCCGATGATCACGTTCGGGTTGCGGATGGCAACGAGCCAGAGGCTCTTGCGCTTGGTCGACGCTGCCGCGATGGAGGCAGAATCGACGGCTTCTTCAGTGATCGCGCTCAATACCGGATCCTCGGGTCGAACAGGGTGTAGCTGATGTCGATGAGCAGGTTGACCACGACATAGACGACGGAGAAGAGAAGAATGACGGTCTGGATGGTCGGGAAGTCGCGGCTCAGCACCGCTTCGACCGTCAGGCGGCCGAGACCGGGCAGGCCGAACACGCTTTCCGTCACCACCGCGCCGCCGATCAGGATGGCGATGCCGAGGCCGATCACGGTGAGGATCGGCACGGCGGCATTGCGCAGCGCATGGCGCATCAGCACCACCCGGTTGGACAGGCCCTTGGCGCGGGCGGTGCGGATGTAGTCCTCGTTCAGCACCTCGAGCACCGAGGCGCGCGTGATGCGCGAGATCAGGGCGATGAAGCCGACCGACAGGGTGAGCGACGGCAGGATCATGCGCTCGAGGAAGCCCCAGAAATTGACGCCGATCCGGATGTAGCCCTGCACCGGCAGCCAGCCCAGCTCGATGGCGAAGACGTAGATCAGGCAGTAGCCGATCACGAAACCCGGCACCGAGAAGCCCAGCACGGAGAAGCCCATCACCGCGCGGTCGAGCAGGGAGCCCTGGCGGTAGGCGGCCATGACGCCGATCGGCACCGAAACGCTGACGGCGAAGAGCAGGGTGCAGATCGCCAGCGCGAGCGTCGGCTCGACGCGCTGGGCGATCAGCTCCGCGACGGTCTTCTTGAAGAAGAAGCTCTCGCCGAAATTGCCCTGCAGCACATTGCCGATCCAGATGGCGAACTGCGTCCAGATCGGCTCGTCGAGGCCGAGCTTGGTGCGGATGTCCGCGATCTGGTCCGACGTGGCGTTGTCGCCGGCGATGACCGCGGCGGGATCGCCCGGCGTCAAGCGCAGCATGAGAAAGACGAAGATAGCCACCACCGCCAGGACGGGGATGATGGCTATGAGACGACGGGCGATAAAGTCGATCATTTTCCCTCTACGTGTCACCCGGGCAGAGCGAGAGATCCTTCGCTCCGCCCAGGATGACAACGCGACCGCCGGATGGCGGCCCCGCTGTCACTTCTTCTCGATGTTCCACATCACCGGAACCGGCGCCTTCAGCCAGCCCGAGACATTGGAGCGCATGGCGCCCGGTCCGTACCATTGACCGATCCAGCCATACTGCGCCGTCTGCAAGGCCCGGGCCTGAACGGCGGCGGCGAGCGCTTTATTTTTCACCGGATCGGTTTCCTTCGCGTAGGCGTCGCGCAGCTTCTCCATCTCCGGATCGTTCGGCCAGCCGAACCAGGCCTTGTCGCCGTTCGCGACCATGTAGGAGGTCGAGATCGGGTTCAGGATGTCCGCCGCCACCGAGAATGTGTGGAAGATGTTCCAGCCGCCCTGGCTCACGGGACCCTTGTTGGTTCGACGCGTGACGACGGTTTGCCAGTCCATCGACTGCATGTCGACCTTGAAGCCGCCCTGTTCGAGCAGCGCCTTTGTCACAGGGGCCGTGTTGGTGAGCACCGGCAGGGTCGTCGACTGCAGCAGCACGATCGGCGTGCCGTCGTAGCCCGCTTCCTTCAGGAGCGCCTTCGACTTCTCGAAGTTCGGCTTCACGAACAGGTCGCCCGGCGCATCGACGGCGTTGGGCGTGCCGCAGATGAAGGCGGCGGTGCAGACCTTGTAGAACTCCGGCTCGCCGACGGTCGCCTTGAGATAGTCCTCCTGGCGGATCGAGAGCAGTGCGGCCTCGCGAATCTTCGGGTTGTTGAACGGCGGCTGCAGCCAGTTCATGCGGAAGATGAACTGGTGGCCGAGCGGGTTCCAGTTGAAGAGCGTGACGCCCTTTTCCTTCTTGAGGATCGGGATCAGGTCGTGCGGCGGCTGCTCGATGACGTCGATCTCGCCCGCGGCGATGGCGTTCACCTGCTGCTGCGGATCGGGCATCTCGATGATCTCGACGCGATCAACCTTAACGACCTTGCCGCCGGCGAGACCCGAGGGCGGCTCGGCACGGGGCTTGTACTTGGGGTTCTTGGCGTAGACGTGCTTCTCGCCGGGCTTGGACTCGGCGTTCACGTAGATGAACGGGCCCGAGCCGATCTGGCTGTCGATCTGCTTGAAGGGATCGGTGTCGGCGACCCGCTTCGGCATCATGAACGGAACCTGCGACGACGGCTTGCCGAGCGAGTCCAGGACGAGGCCGTAGGGCTCCTTCAGCACCATCTGGAAGGTCTTGGGATTGACCTCCTTGAACTCCTTCACGAAGTCCATGAGCTTCTGGCCCATCGAGTCGCGGGCGCCCCAGCGCTTGATCGAGGCGATGCAGTCCTCGGACGTCACCGGCTTGCCGTCGTGCCACTCGAGGCCGTCCCGCAGGGTGAAGGTCCAGACCGTCTTGTCGGCGGACACTTCGTACTTGTCGACCATCTGCGGCTTGATGGCATTGTTCTCGTCGGACGCGAACAGCGTGTCGTAGACGAAGTAGCCATGGTTGCGCGTGACGTAGGCGGTCGTCCAGATCGGATCCAGGATCGTGAGGTTGCCGTTCTGCACGAACTTGAGGACCTTGCCTTGCGCGAGGACCGGCCCCGCACCCGACAGGATCGCCCCGGCAACCATCGCCGCGAGCGTACGCTTCATCACTTTTTTCATAGAGCCCCCTCCGGGTTTCTTCCCCATCGAAGAAGGCGGGGATCGCCCGCCTTCGTCGATGGGCGCGCGGGGCGGGGCCCCGCGCGCGGATCGGACTACTTCTTGGTGACGTTCCAGAACACCGGCACCGGCGCCGTGAGGTTGCCGTCGATGTTGTTGCGACGGGCCAGCGGCGCATACCACTGCCCGACGTTGATGTGGGTCGGATGGTTGACCCAGTACTTCTGCAGCTCCTCGACGATCTGCTTCTGCTTCGCCGGGTCGGTCTCCTTGGCGAACTGGTCGCGATACTTCTCGATCGTCGCGTCGCACGGCCAGCCGAACATGGCCTTGTCGCACGAGGCGTTGAAGAAGCCGGCCATCACCGGATTAAGGATGTCGGCCGCCACCCAGGAGGTGAGGAAGGCGTGCCAGCCGCCCTGGCTCGGCGGGTCCTTCTTGACGCGGCGCGCGACCAGCGTCTGCCAGTCCATCGACACCATGTCGACCTTGAAGCCGGCGCGCTCCATCTGCGCCTTGGCGACCGGGGCGAGGTTGGTGAGCACCTGCAGGTCGGTCGAATGCATCAGCACGATCGGCGTGCCGTCGTAGCCGGCCTCGGTGAGGAGCTGCTTGGCCTTGGCGGCGTTGCCGTTCAGCACGTCGGCCATGCCGGCGTCGGTCGCCAGAGGCGTGCCGCACACGAAGGGCGCCTTGCAGACCTTGTACCATTGCGGGTCGCCGATCGTGGCCTTGAGGAAGTCCTCCTGCGCGAAGGCCACGAAGACGGCATGGCGGACCTTCGCATTGTCGAAGGGCTTGGCCGTGCTGTTGAACCGGAAAGTGTACTGGTTGCCGGTCGGGTTGAAGCTGAGCAGCTTGATGTTCTTGTCCTTGGCGAGCAGCGGCAGCAGGTCGTGGCCGGGCGATTCGATCATGTCGATCTCGCCGCTCTGCAGCGCCGCCACCTGCGTCTGGATGTCCGGCATGGCGATCCACTCGACGCGGTCGACCTTGACCACCTTGCCGCCGGCGAGGCCGTTGGCCGGCTCGGCGCGCGGCTTGTACTTGGCGTTCTTGACGTAGACGATCTTCTCGCCGGGCTTCCACTCGTCGCCCTTGAAGACGAACGGCCCGGAGCCGATCACGTCCTCGAGCTTGATCTGCTGCATCGGGTCGGTTTCGGCCGTCTTCTTCGGCATCATGAACGGCACGTTCGACGAGGGCTTGCCGAGCGACTGCAGCACAAGGCCGTAGGGCTCCTTCATCTTCAGCTTGAAGGTCTTGGCGTCGACGACCTCGAGCCCTTCGGCCGACGCCATCAGCTTCTGACCCATCGAATCGCGGGCGGCCCAGCGCTTGATCGAGGCGACGCAGTCTTCCGCCGTGACGGGCTTGCCGTCATGCCATTCGAGACCGTCGCGCAACGTGAAGGTCCAGACGAGCTTGTCGGCCGACACGTCGTACTTGTCGACCATCTGCGGCTTGACGTCGAACTTCTCGTCCATGGCGAACAGGGTGTCCCACACCATGTAGCCGTGGTTGCGCTGGATGTAGGCGGTGGTCCAAATCGGATCGAGGATCTTCACGTCCGAATGCATCACGACCTTGAGCGTCTGTGCCTGCACCGGCGCCGTGGCCATGAGGCCGCTGACACCCGCTGCAGCCATGACGGCCAATGCCGATTTCCTGAATGAAAACATGATTTTTTAGCTCCCTGTCACGCGGCCATTTCTTGTCCTCGCACGATCTTGCAAGAATCGAGCCGCCCCGCTGGAGAGTAGCAGCCGGAAGCCCCCCTCTGACAAGCCGATTCAGACGCTGCGCAGAGGTCAGCGCGGCCTGTTTATCGCCTGCTCGAGCAGCTGGAGGACGCCTTCCGATGCGGCGGATGCGACGATGTCGCCGAACCCCGCCCACGAACCCTTTGCCGCGGCGACCGGGACCGGGTTGGACTGCTCGATGTCGCCGACGTTCTTGCCGGCCGGATCCTTCACGATCCATTTGACGACCAGCCGGGCCATGCGGTCGTCGATCGGCGTCATGTTCACCGTACCGACCACGGTGAAGGCGCCCTCTTCTGCCTGATCGACGATCACGAGCTTGCTCGATCCCAGCGCACGCCGCATGCCGGACGTGAGTTGCCGGTTGCCGTCCGACGGCGCACCGGTGACCGGCGCCACCAGCACCTTGACCTGGGTTTCGGCGGGCTTGGCGGCGACGGGCGTCGGAACGGTCGTGGTGGTGGGCGGTCCGTCCGTCGGCGCCGGCGCCGCGGCCGCGGGATCGGGCGGGAATTCGTAGGGGATCGTTACGCCCGCGGCGACCTGGCCGGGCGCGCGCGGGATGAAGTTGGGCGGCTTGCCGACCAGGGTCGCGACCCGGGGCGCGGCCTGCTGCGCGATCCGCGAGACCAGGCGCTCGGCCTGCTCGGCATAGTCCTCGGGCGGGGCCCGGGTCTTCACGGTCGCCGGCTCGTCGGTGCGCGGCTTGCCGCGGATGCGCCAGTCGACCTGCACCTCGATCGACATGCCGGCGTCGCGGGTGCTCATCACGCCGTCGACCTGGATCGGCGCCTCGGTGGGGGCCACCGCGGCGACGATTCCGTAGGACTGGAGTTCGATGGCGAGTGCCGCCGCGACGCGTTCGCCCATCTGGGGCGGCATGTTGCGCGGCGGGCTGATCGAAACCTCGATCTTGTCGCGGATCTGGCGTCCGTACGAAATCTGGGACGGATTGTGCTCGAAGGGCCTGGGCGATCCGCCGCAGGCCGCGAGGGCCAGCAGGCAGAGCAGCATCACAACATGGCGCATGTCGCAATGACCCCGAGCAGGCAGCAGACCATCAGGATGATGAAGTAGGGCACGTCAGGCCGAGAGGGCGATCGCCGACAGGCCGCGCCCGTAGTCGCGCTCCCCCTGCAGGGTGTTGCGGCGGTAGCTGAAGAAGTCGTCGGTGCCGGTGAGCGTGTCGTGGCCGGTGGCGGTCACGGCCACACCGTTGCGCGCGATGCGATGCACGAGATAGCCCGGCAGGTCGAACATGAAATGGCCGGCGCGCGCGGCGGTCCGGAAGAACGCGGCATTCGCCTCGTCCTGCGCGAGGAACGGCGCCGGGAATTCAGGACCGACCTCGTAGGACTGAGGCCCGATGCAGGGGCCGACCACGACCTGGATGCGTTCGCGTCGCGCACCGAGCTTCTCCATCGCCGCGATCGTCGTGTCGACGACACCGCCCAGCGCACCCTTCCAGCCGGCATGCGCCGCGCCGATCACCGAGGCCTGGCCGTCGGCCAGCAGGACCGGTGCGCAGTCCGCCGCCATGACACCCAGCACCACCCCCGGCCGGTCGGTGACCAGACCGTCGGCCCTGGGAGCGCCCGGCGAGCTCCAGCGCTCGTCGGCGACCGTCAGTACGTCGGTCGAATGGGTCTGGTGCACGGTCTGCAGGTCGGGCTCGTCGAGGCCGAACTGTGCGGCGACGCGGCGACGGTTCTCGCGGACATTGTCGGGCGAGTCACCCGATCCGTAGCCGCAGTTCAGCGAGGAATAGAGGCCTGTGCTGACACCGCCCCGACGGGTGAAGAAGCGATGCTGCACCCCGTCGAGGGCGGCGAGGGTCTGGGCCTGAATCATGTGTTTGTGGGCGCGTCGTCCGAGGGGATGTCCGTAAAACCGGCTGGCGGGGCGTTCCTGCCGTCGCCGAGGGCCAGCACGCGGAAGAGGGTGCCCATTTGGTCGGGCGCGATCAAGCGGGCCGATGCCGCATCGATGGCGTCGGCCTGCGCGGCCTTTGCCGTGCGTTTCAGGGTCTGCGCGCGCGCGGGAAGACCGAGCCGGAGCAGGAACTCGCCCTGACCCACCGGCCCATAGGACGCAACGCCGGAAGAGGCGGCGAGGGCCGCGAAGTCGACATGGGCGCTGAGGTCGGTCTCGCCGGGACGATCGAGGATGCCCGCCCCCTGATGACCGCGCACCGCCTGCAGCGAGGCGGCGCGGCCCGCGCTCTCCAGGCCATAGTCGATGATGAGGGCCCAGCCGCCATCGCGGGCGATGCGCGCACCGATCGCACCGGCCAGTGACCGTCCGGCCTCGCCGAGTTCCGCTTCGGCGCCTTCGCCGGCATCGGGCAACAGCGAGGCGAAGGGCGTGTGGCCCGGCGCCAGGGCGAGCCGCAGGCCGCCCTGCTCGTCGAGGCCGACCATGCGCTCGCGCCAGCCGCTCGCGGTGCGATGGAACTGGCGCACCGGCAGCGCATCGAAGAATTCGTTGGCGATCAGCAGCAGCGGTCCCCCGGGCACGTCGTCGAAGCGCTCGTGCCAGGTCGGATGGTGGGCCTGCAACGCCGCGCGCTGGGCCTCGCGCAGCGGCGCATTGGTCTCGACCAGGTGCAGGTCGATCGCGGCATGGAAGCCCGGCACGCCGCGCGTCACCCGCAGCGCGTCGGCCATCAGCGTGCCGCGGCCGGGGCCGAGTTCGACCAGCCGCACGGGGGAGGGCCGGCCCATCGCCAGCCAGCGCTCGGCCAGCCAGGCGCCCAAGAGCTCCCCGAACATCTGCGAGATCTCGGGCGCCGTCGTGAAGTCGCCGGCGGCGCCGACCGGCACGGCGCGGCGATAGTAGCCGAGCCGCGGATGACCGAGCGCCTCGGCCATGAAGTCGGCAAGCGAGATCGGGCCGGTGAGCGCGATGCGGCGCGCGATCAACTCGCCCAATTCGCTCATGAGGGCTCGGTCACGGCAGGGCAGGCTTCCGGTAGGCCCGCAGGATCACCCAGAGGCCGAACAGCAGCACGGGCAGCGACAGCAGCATGCCCATGGTGATCGGCCCCCACAGGTAGCCGAGATGGGCGTCGGGCTCGCGGAAGAGCTCGCCCACGATGCGGGCGAGGCCATAGCCGGCGCAGAACACGCCGGTCAGCAGGCCGGGCCGGCGGCGGCCCTCGGTGAGCTTCCACACCGCGACCACGATCAGGGTGAGCAGCACGCCCTCGAAGAAGGCCTGGTAGAGCTGGCTTGGGTGGCGCGGCAGCGGCCCGCCGCGCGGGAAGACCATGGCCCACGGCACGTCGCTCACGCGCCCCCACAGCTCGCCGTTGATGAAGTTGGCGAGGCGGCCGAAGAACAGGCCGAGCGGCGCCACGATCGCTACCAGGTCCGACAGCATGAAGGGATCGGCCTTGTTGCGCATGGCGAAGAGCAGGATGGCGGCGATGACGCCCAGCAGCCCGCCGTGGAACGACATGCCGCCCTCCCACAGGGTGAGCGCGGCCAGCGGATGCTCGATGTAGAAGCCCGGCTTGTAGAACAGCACGTAGCCCAGCCGCCCGCCCAGGATGACGCCGAGCGCCGCCCACAGCAGGAAGTCGTCGATCTTGAGCGGCGACAGCACCTTGGGCGGCTGGTCGCAGACGCGGCGCATGACCTGCCAGCCGATCACCAGGCCCGCGATATAGGCCAGGGCGTACCAGCGGATGGCGAAGGGCCCGAGCTGGACCAGGACGGGATCGATCTCGGGATACGGGATCGCCAGCAGAAGTGCGGAAAGGGTGTTCATGAGGGCGACCCTTATAGCCGGGGAATCGCGTCCCTAAAATGTCGCGGCGCCGATCCGGGGGGATCGGCGCCGCTGGGACTATCCGAACGTTGTATTATTGGTTTTAGCGAGAGGGGGCGTCGGAAGGTCCTTGTCGGCTCAGGCTTCGCCGACCGTCTCCAGGATCGAGGCGGTCAACGCGTCGGCGGGGCTCTTGCCGGCCCAGACGACGTACTGAAAGGCGGGGTAGAAACGCTCGCTTTCGGTGATCGCCACCTCGACGAGGTCGTTCAGCTGCTCCGCCATCAGGCCGTTGGTCCCGCGCAGCGGGATGGCGTGGCGGAACATCGGCAGGCCTTCTTCGCTCCACAGATCGAAGTGCCCCAGCCACATCTTCTCGTTGATCAGGCCGAGCAGGCAGTGAATGTCGCTGTGCCGCTCGACCGGGATGCGGACGTCGTAGGCACAGGTGAAGTGCAGCGCCTCGACGTCGTCGCGCCAGCTGAAGAACATGCGGTAGTCGCACCAGCGGCCCGCAACCTCGACGGCAATCTCCCGGTCCGAGGTCCGGTCGAACGGCCAATCGTTGGCGGCAACAACCCTCTCGATCATCTCGAGCGGGTTGAGGTCGGCTTTACGTCTGGTCCGCTCATGTCGCGATAACGCCATCGACCCGCTCCCCAACCATTTCCGCCGTGCGGCCCATCAGGAGCCATTCTTGAGGCGGCTGGTCGACATATCGTGGTGGGTACCCAACAACCCACTAGCGGTAGCCTGCCAAAGGATGATGGGCCGCGCAATGGGAAATGCCCGTGTAAAACGGGGAAAGAGTCAGGGATTCCATGAATTTAATCCCCAACGTTAAGATTCGAATCCGGCGATTCCGCACAACGATTCGGGAAGAATTGCCCAAAATTTGATCAAAGGCGCCATCGAGCACCGGGCTTTACGTGATTTTCGCACGCCCTGAGCGATTGGCACACGGCTTGCCTTTCGAGCCTCGAGCGCATCAGCGCCAAGACGTGGAGGAGGCTTCGATGTTCAAGGACCCATTCGACCCGAAGGCCCTGCTCGGTCGCGGCGGCTGCAGCTGCGGTGGCAACCACACCCAGGCCGATCATGCCCGGCTGACGGCGGAGGCCGTGCCGGCCGGCGAGGAGGATCGATGGAACCGGGTGGTCGATGCCGCCGTCCTGCGCGCGGTGTTCCCGGTCGATGCCCAGCGCCGCCAGTTCCTGAGGACGGTCGGCGCCGCCACCGCAATGGCCGCCATCTCCTCCGTCCTGCCGCTGGGTGCCGCGCGAGAAGCCTTCGCCCAGGGGGGCGCGCCGGAGAAGAAGGACCTCAAGGTCGGCTTCATCCCCATCACCTGCGCCACGCCGATCATCATGGCCCATCCGATGGGCTTCTATTCCAAGCAGGGGCTCAACGTCGAAGTCGTGAAGACGGCCGGCTGGGCGGTGATCCGCGACAAGTCGCTGGCCAAGGAATACGACGCCTCGCACATGCTCTCGCCGATGCCGCTCGCGATCTCGCTGGGCGTGGGCTCGAACCCGGTGCCCTGGACGATGCCGGCGATCGAGAACATCAACGGCCAGGCGATCACGCTCGCGAACAAGCACAAGGACAAGCGCAACCCGAAGGACTGGAAGGGCTTCCGCTTCGCCGTCCCGTTCGACTACTCGATGCACAACTACCTGCTGCGCTACTATGTGGCGGAGGCGGGCCTCGATCCCGACAAGGACATTTCCATCCGTTCGGTGCCGCCGCCGGAGATGGTGGCCAACCTGCGCGCCGACAATCTCGACGGCTATCTCGGCCCCGATCCGTTCAACCAGCGTGCCGTATACGACGGCGTGGGCTTCATCCATCTCCTGACGAAGGAGATGTGGGACGGCCATCCCTGCTGCGCCTTCGCCGTCAGCAAGGAATTCGCCGCCCAGAACCCGAATTCCTACCGCGCGCTGCTGAAGGCGATCATCGACGCCACCGCCTATGCCCAGAAGCAGGAGAACCGGAAGGAGATCGCCAAGGCGATCGCGCCGCAGAACTACCTGAACCAGCCCGAGACGGTGCTGGAGCAGATCCTGACCGGCACCTACGCCGACGGGCTGGGCGGCGTGAAGAAGGATCCCAACCGCATCGGCTTCGATCCCTTCCCGTGGAACCAGTTCGCCATCTGGATCCTCACCCAGATGAAGCGCTGGGGCCAGCTCAAGGCCGACGTCGACTATGCCAAGGTCGCACAGGAAGTGTTCCTCGCCACCGACACGGCGAACATGATGAAGGAGATGGGCCTCACTCCGCCCGATCCGTCGAAGAAGACGATCGTGGTCATGGGCAAGCCCTTCGATCCGGCCAAGCCCGCCGACTACGTGAACAGCTTCGCGATCAAGCGGAGCTGAATCCGTGACGCTCAGGAACTCGCTCGGCATGCGGGCGGGGCTGCTGTCGGTGCTGATCTTCGTGGCCATCGTCGGCGTCTGGCAGGTCGCCACCATGCCGACCGCGGCCAGCGGCCCGGCGATGGATCCGGAATATGCCAAGCTGGTGGGCGCTGCGGCGGCCACCGGATCGAAGTCGGCGATGCCGACGCCGGCCGACATCGGCGCCACGATCTGGAAGCATCTCGCCGATCCCTTCTATGTGCGCGGCAGCAACGACAAGGGAATCGGCATCCAGCTCGCCTACTCGCTGGGTCGCGTGCTGCTGGGCTTCGGCCTCGCCGCGGTGGTGGCCATTCCGCTGGGCTTCCTGATCGGCATGTCGCCCTTGGTCTATCGCGCGCTCGATCCCTTCATCCAGATCCTGAAGCCGGTGTCGCCGCTCGCCTGGATGCCGCTCGCGCTCTACACGATCAAGGACAGCGCCATATCGTCGATCTTCGTGATCTTCATCTGCTCGATCTGGCCGATGCTGATCAACACCGCCTTCGGCGTCGGCAGCGTGCGCAAGGAATGGCTGAACGTGGCGCGCACCCTCGAGGTCGGCCCGTTCCGCACCGCCTTCAAGGTGATCCTTCCGGCCGCGGCGCCGACCATCATGACCGGCATGCGCATCTCCGTGGGCATCGCCTGGCTGGTGATCGTGGCGGCCGAGATGCTCGTGGGCGGTACCGGCATCGGCTACTTCGTGTGGAACGAGTGGAACAACCTCTCCATCGCCAACATCGTGACCGCGATCCTGCTGATCGGCCTGGTCGGCCTGCTGCTCGACCAGGGCCTGGCCTGGCTGGCCAGGCTCGTCACCTATCCGGAGTAGGCGCGCCATGGAGAATCGTCCGCTCATCAGCGTCGAGGGCCTCGCGCGCCGCTTCGGCGAGAGCGGCCAGCCGGCCGTGTTCGAGGATATCTGGTTCGGCATCGACAAGGGCGAGTTCTGCTGCCTGATCGGCCATTCCGGCTGCGGCAAGACCACCATCCTGAACGTGCTGGCCGGCCTCGATCGTCCGAGCGGCGGCTCCGTCATCGTCGACAATCGCGAGATCGACGGGCCGAGCCTCGACCGCGCCGTGATCTTCCAGGGCCATGCGCTGCTGCCCTGGCTGACGGTGATGGGCAATATCTCCTTCGCGGTCTCCTCGCGCTGGCCCGCGTGGGGCCGCGCCAAGGTGCAGGAGCATGCGCGCCGCTTCATCGAGCTGGTTGGGCTGAAGGGTGCAGAGAACAAGCGGCCCTCGCAGCTCTCCGGCGGCATGAAGCAGCGCGTGGGTATTGCCCGTGCGCTCTCGATCCAGCCCAAGATGCTGCTGATGGACGAACCGTTCAGCGCGCTCGATGCGCTGACGCGCGGCATGCTGCAGGACGAAGTGCTGCGCATCTGCGCAGATACGCAGCAGACCGTGTTCATGATCACGCACGATGTCGACGAGGCGATCCTGCTCGCCGACAAGATCGTGCTGATGACCAACGGTCCCGGCGCCAGGATCGCCGAGATCGTGGTCAACACCATGCCGCGCAACGAGCGGCACCGGAACGACCTTCACCGGCATCCGCAGTACTACGCGATCCGCAACCACCTCGTTGAGTTCCTGGTGAACCGCAGCCGCGCGTTCGACAAGGAGATCGCCGACGTTGGCTACGATCCGCGGCGACTGAAGCTGGTGAAGCCTGGCCTGTCGGCGGTCAATCCGCCGGCCGAAGTCGTGCCTCTTCGGCACACCCTCTGATGGTTAATTGACACGGGAGAAGACAATGAAGCGGGCAGAAGTCACCGAGAAGATCCTTTCGGCCAAGCGGCTGAAGGAACTCACCTGGGAAGAGATCGCCAAGAAGATTGGTGGCGCCTCGAAGATCGTCGTCACCGCGGCCTGCATGGGCCAGATGAAGATGACCAAGGAACAGGCAACCAAGGCCGGCAAGCTGTTCGGCCTGGGCAAGGAAGAAGTGCTGCTGCTGCAGGAAGTGCCGTATCGCGGATCGCTGCCGCAGATCCCGCCCACCGATCCGCTGATCTACCGCTTCTACGAACTGGTGCAGGTCTACGGCACCACGTGGAAGGAGCTGATCCAGGAAGAGTTCGGCGACGGCATCATGAGCGCCATCGACTTCGACATGACCATGGAGCGCCAGCCCGACCAGAAGGGCGACCGGGTGAAGATCGCCATGTCCGGCAAATTCCTGGGCTACAAGACGTACTGAGGCCTATCCCGGACGTTGCTGCGCGGGGGTAGAGTGGCTTCATGAGCCAGCTTCCCCTGCGATCCATCGAGGCCTTCGTCGTCGTGGCGCGTGCCGGCAATCTCGTGCACGCCGCGGCAAGGTTGAACATAACGGTCCCGGCGGTGAGCCGCAGGATCCAGATCCTGGAGCGCTACCTCGGCGCGAAACTCTTCGACCGCCAGCCACGAGGCCTCAGCCTCACGGCGGCGGGCGACAAGTACTTCTCGGAACTGGGGCCCGCCTGGGATTGCGTGCGGAAGGCGACGATTGCCGCCACGTCGCCGGTTCGCCGTGACGCCTTCAAGGTCAGCGTCATCCCGACCTTTGCCGCGAACTGGCTTGTGCCCCGGCTTGCGCGAAGCCGGTTGCGTCTCGCCGGGCTGGAGGTCGGGATCGAGACCTCACCGGATATCGTGGACCTGCGCGAGCGCGACGATCTCGACTGCGCCATTCGCCTGGGTCTCGGGCCCTGGCCGGGAACGGTCGGACAGAGGTTCCTGCCGATAAAGGCCTTTCCGGTCGCGAGTCCGGACTTCGTCGCCCGCAAGCGGCTCGAGAGCCCGAGCGACCTCGCAAGACAGACTCTCATTGGATCCGCTCATCAGCCGGATTTCTGGCCGGAATGGTTTCGCAGCGGCGGCATCGGCTTGGCCCGAGGTCCTTACAGGAGCTTCGACAATCTCCAACTCGTCTACGAGGCGGCAGCGGCCGGACTCGGAGTCGCCATCGGCCTCGATCCCCTCGTGCGGCCGTATCTGGAGAGCGGACGGCTCGTCCGCCTCTCGCAGGATGACGTGACGCTCTCCAGAAGCTTCCATATCGTGCGGCGGACCGATCGCGTCGAGTCGAACCGGTGCGATCTCTTCCGGAACTGGTTGATGGGCGAGGTCGCCGCCGCCTGAGGGGCGGCGTTGACGATTTCTGAAGACATCGGCCGAGAACTGAATGGTCGCACCGGGTGCCGGCGCCTAGCTTCACGAGCATGACCAACTATCGCCTGCATTACTTCCCCGAATCCGGCAACAGCTACAAGCTGGCGCTGATGCTCACGCTGTGCGGCCAGGCCTTCGAGCCGGTCTGGACCGACTTCGGTGGGGGCGTCACGCGAACACCTGAGTGGCGTGCCCGCGTCAATGTCATGGGCGAAATCCCGGTCCTCGAAGACGGTGCCCAACGCCTGACCCAGACCGCGCCGATCCTGCTGCGGCTCGCGGAACGCTACGGCCAGTTCGGGGGACGGAGCGACGAGGAGACGTTCGAAATCCTTCGCTGGCTGTTCTGGGACAACCACAAGCTCAGCGGCTACATGGCGACCTACCGCTATTATCGGGCGTTCACGCCCTCGCCCGATCCCGCTGTGATGGCCCATATGCGCCGGCGTCTCGATGACTATCTGACGATCCTGAACGGCCACCTGCTGGAGCGCCCGTTCGTGATCGGCGACCGACCGACGATCGCCGATATCTCGATGATGGCCTATCTGTCCTTCCCGAAGCGGGAGGCCGGGTATGATCTGGCGGTCAGCCATCCCGCGGTGAATGCGTGGCTCCTGCGCCTGGCGGAGCTTCCCGGATGGCAGGCGCCCTATGACCTGCTACCCGGCAAACGACTGACCTGCTACGTGTAGTTCCGGCCGGGTGGCGAGGGTCCGAGGTTTCTGTTGTGCGGTCGCGGTCTGCCGTGACACATTGTTGACAATCGACGATCCGCCATTCCGAGGGCAGTTTGGCTATTTCCGATCTTTCGACGCGGGGAGTGGACGCGCTTTTCGAGCGCGTGCCGAAGGCGACCTTGCGCGCGCACATCGTCGAGCGGCTGCGGTCCGCGATCCTGGCGGGCGACATCCCGCCCGGCGCGCCGCTCGTCGAGACAGCACTGTCGGAGCGCTTCGACGTCAGCCGCGGGCCTCTGCGCGAGGCGTTGCGGCAGCTGATCGAGGAGGGGCTGGTCGTGACCGTGCCCTATACCGGCACGCATGTCGCCGAGCTCTCGGTCGAGGACGTCCACGAGATCTACTCGCTGCGTACCGTGCTCGAGACCTTCGCCTTCGAACAGGTCTGGGCGCGCCGCGACGACCGGTTCCGCGCCGAGCTCAGGCGGCGGAACGAGGCGCTGATCGCCTCGATCGATGCCGGCGACGATCGCGCCAGCATCCTGACCGAACTCGACTTCCACGGCCTCGTCTACGAGGCGAGCGGCCACAAGCTCCTGCAGCGCGCCTGGCACGGGCTGCGCGGCCGGCTTCAGCTCTACTGGGCGGCGCATCATCGCGCGCACGGACGGCGCGGCCCGAAGCGCGACAGCCATGACAGCTACATCGAGGCGGCCTTCGCTACGGATTTCGAGGCGATGAAGGCCGAGATCGCCGATCACATGCGTCGCGGCGTCGAGACCACGGAGAAGTTCCTGCGCTCGATGCCGGATCTGTCGGGGAAGCCAAAGAGGGGAGTCAAATCATGAGAATCAATCGACGTTCGTTATTCGCCGTCGCGGCCGCGAGTGCCGCCGCGCTGGCCATTCCGTTCGCCGCGCGCGCCGAGGGCACGCTCGACGAGGTGAAGAAGCGCGGCGTGCTGCGGGTCGGCGTGACCCAGGCGCCGCCCTGGTACTCGAAGGATCCCAAGACCGGCCAGTGGGCCTCGGGCCTCGGCGTCGAGATGGGCAAGGCGATGGCCCAGAAGCTCGGCGTGAAGTTCGAGCCGGTCGAGGTGACCTGGGGCAATGCGATCGCGGCGCTCCAGGGCGACAAGATCGACATCATGTTCATGCTCGACGCCACGGCCGAGCGGAAGCAGGCCGCCAACTTCCCCCAAACGCCGCTCCTCTGGTACTCGCTTGCCGTGCTGGCGCGCGACGACCTGAATGCCAAGACCTGGGAAGACCTCAACAAGCAGGGCGTGCGCATCGCCGTGCCGCAGGCCTCGACCATGGACCGCTGGGCGACGCAGCACACGCCCAAGGCCGACATCCAGCGCTTCCCCGGCAATGCCGAGGCGATCGCCGCCTTCCAGTCGGGCCGTGTCGACGCCGTGCTGCTGTTCCATCCGCCGCTGCTCGCCGCCCGCCAGCGGCTGGGGAAGGGCAAGATCGTGGTGCCGCTGCCCGCCGAATCGCAGCCGTCGAGCGCGGCCCTGCGCAAGGGCGACACCGCCTTCACCAACTGGGTCGATAAGCAGTTCGCCGACTACTACAAGAGCGGCCAGACCCAGAAGTGGTACGAGCAGGCGATCGCCGACTTCGGCCTCGACCCCAAGTCGGCGCCGCCGGTCATGAAAGAGATGATCAAGTAGGCGGCCGCGCCTCTTGGCCTATCAGTGGGACTTCTCGCCGGTCCTCGCCAACGCGCCGCTGTTGGTCGAGGGGCTGGTGAACACGCTCCGGATCACGGGCACGGCGCTGGTGTTCGGCGTCGCGCTCGGCCTGGGGCTGGCGCTGCTGCGCCTCTCGCCACGACGATATTTGTCGTGGCCGGCGGGCTTCGTCATCGAGGTGTTCCGCACGACGCCGCCGCTGGTCCAGCTCTTCTGGTTCTTCTTCGCCCTGCCGATCCTGGTCGGCATCGAAATGACGCCGTTCATGGCCGGCGCCGTCACCTTCTCGATCCAGTCGGCCTCGTTCTTCGCCGAGGTGTTCCGCGCCGGCATCCAGTCGATCGAGCGCGGCCAGTGGGACGGCGCGCGCGCAATCGGCATGCGCCATGACCAGGCGCTGCGCCGCATCATCCTGCCGCAGGCGGTGAAGCGCATGATCCCGGCCTTCATGGAGCGCGCCATCGAACTCATGAAGACGACGACCCTGATCGCCACCATCTCCTATGCCGACCTGCTGTTCGCCGCCAACGAGGTGTCGCAAAAGACCTTCCGGCCGCTCGAGACCTACACGGTCGTGGCGCTGATCTATTTCGTCGTGATCTTCCTCGCGAGCCAGATCGCGCGCCTGGTCGAGCTGCGGCTGGCACGCAGCGGCGAATCGACGGTTCACTGATGCGCTGGGACTTCGCCTCGGTCTTCGACAACACCGACGCGCTGCTGGTCGGTGCTGCCGGCACCTTGCGCATCTTCGCGATCTGCCTCGTGTTGGGCCTGAGCCTCGGCCTGATCGTCGGGCTGGGCCGCTACTCGCGCAACCGCTGGCTCAACGTCCCGGCCACGATCTTCGTCGAGTTCTTCCGCAACACGCCGGTGCTCGTGCAGATCCTGTGGTTCTACTTCGCCCTGCCGATCCTGCTGCCCTTCCAGATCTCGCCGCTGGCCGCCGCCTCGCTCGGCATCTCGCTCAACTCGGCGGCCTTCTCGGCCGAGATCTATCGCGGCGGCATCCAGTCGATCGAGACCGGCCAGTGGGACGGCGCGCGGGCGCTGGGCATGCGCTGGGGGCAGGCGATGCGGCGCATCATCCTGCCGCAGGCGCTGAAGCGCATGCTGCCGGCGCTCACCAACCGCGCCATCGAGATCTTCAAGATGTCGACGCTCGCCTCGGCCGTGGCCTATGTCGAGCTTTTGCAGCAGGGCAAGCTGATCGCTTCGCTCAACTACAATCCGATCGAGGCCTATACCGGCGTCGCGGTGATCTTCTTCGTCTTCCTGTGGCCCCTGGTCCAGTTCAGCTACTTCCTCGAACGGCGGCTGAAGAGGGACGAATGACGATCCTGAAGGTCGGCGGTCTCACCAAGCGCTTCGGCGCCACCGACGTGCTGCGCGGCATCGACCTCGAGGTCGCGCGCGGCGAACGCATCGCCATCCTGGGCGCCTCGGGCTCGGGCAAGAGCACCCTGCTGCGCTGCCTGAATTTCATGGAGCGCCCCAGCGGCGGCACGATCGCGCTCGACGGCCAGCTCCTGGGTCAGGAGGGCAGGGCCGGCGAGCGGACCTATCGCGAAGGCGAGCTGATCCACGTGCGCCAGCGGGTCGGCATGGTGTTCCAGCAGTTCAATCTCTTCCCGCACATGACGGCGATCGGCAACGTGATGGAGGGGCTGCGCACCGTGCGCGGGATGCCCAGGCCCGAGGCCGAGGCGCGGGCGCGCAAAGAGCTGGCACGGGTCGGGCTCGCCGAGAAGGCAGAGACCTATCCGGCGCATCTCTCGGGCGGCCAGAAGCAGCGGGTCGCCATCGCCCGCGCGCTCGCCATGGAGCCCGAGATGCTGCTGTTCGACGAGCCGACCTCGGCGCTCGATCCCGAGCTGGTCGGCGAGGTGCTGAACGTCATCCTCGCGCTCGCCGGGGAGGGCCGGACCATGATGCTGGTGACGCACGAGCTGGGCTTCGCCTACCACGTCGCGACGCGCGTGATCTTCCTGGCCGACGGCGCCATCCACGAGCAGGGCACGCCGGACGAGGTCCTCAAGAATCCGAAGAAGGACCGCACCCGCGCCTTCCTCGCAAGCCACAAGCAATTCAGCTTCTAGGGAAATTGTCATGACGACGGAACAGGCGAGCGCCCAGGCCTATCTGGCCGATGCGCGCAATGACCAGGTGCTGGTCTATGTGAACGGTGCGTTCGTGCCCCGCAACGAGGCGAGCGTCTCGGTGTTCGATTCCGGCTTCGTGCTGGGCGACGGCGTTTGGGAAGGGCTGCGGCTCGTGAAGGGGCGCCTGATCAGCCTGGAGGCCCATCTCGATCGCCTGTTCGAGGGCGCGCGCTCGATCGATCTCGACATCGGGCTCGACCGCGCCGGCGTGACGAAGGTCGTGACCGACACGCTGGCGAAGAACGGCATGACCGATGGCGCCCACGTCCGCCTCATGGTCACGCGCGGCCTGAAGAAGACTCCCAACCAGGATCCGCGTTTCGTGATCGGCAAGGCGACGATCGTCTGCGTCGCCGAATACAAGACGCCGGTGCCCGAGGCCAAGGCCAAGGGCTACTCGCTCTTCACCTCGACCTTCCGTACGACCCAGCCCGATCAGTTCGACCTCCGCCTCAACTCGCACTCTCGACTCAATCTCATCCAGGCGCTGATCCAGGCCATCAAGGCCGGCGCCGACGAGGCGCTGATGCTCGACCCGCGCGGCTTCGTGGCCTCGTGCAACTCGACCAACTTCTTCATCGTGCGCGGCCGCGAGCTGTGGACCTCCACCAGCCTCTACAGCTTCAAGGGCATCACCCAGCAGAACGTGATCGACGCCTGGCGCGCGGCGGGCAACGTCGCCCGGGAATGCGACTTCACCCTCGCGCAGGTCTATTCGGCCGACGAGGCCTTCGTGACCGGGACGCTGGGCGGCGTCACGCCGGTGACGAGGGTCGACGGCCGCCTCATCGCCGATGGCAAGGCGGGCAAGGTGACGAAGGAAGCGAGCGACCTTTATCTGAAGTCGGTCGGGGCGCTGTAAGCGAAAGGTCTCTCGCTGGCGCTCGGGATGACAATCTTGCTTTGGCGCACGACGTGTGTCCCAACACCATTGTCATCCCGAGCGCCAGCGAGGGACCCTTACTCCGCCGCCAGCTTCCTTGCGCTCCTGGGGTCGCGCGTGAGCAGGCCGTCGGCGAGATCCCGTTCGATCATCGCGTCGGGACGCTCGACGACCCGGCCGAAGCCGGCGCCCCCACCCACGAACATCTCGACGATGTCGCCCTTGCCGAGATCGAGGGCGGCCTTGCTCTTCAGTTCCTCGACGGTGCCGTTCGCCCGGAAGACGCGGCAGGAGCCGCGCTGGCCGGGCTCGCCGCCCAGCAAGCCTTCGGGCGCGAGGCGGAAGCGGTCGGAATAGATGGCGAGCTGTACGTCGTCGCGCAGGATCTCGCAGCGTCGCGTGAAGCCTGCGCCACCGCGCCGCGCGCCCAGGCCGAACGAGTCGGGCGCCAACTCGTAGCCGACGATGCGGAAGAAGCCATAGTCGATGTCGAGCGATTCGACCGGGGCGTTGGAGCAGTTGCTGAGCGGCGAATCGACGGCATCGCAGCCGTCGGCGTCCTTCGAGGCACCGTAGCCGCCGCCGAAGATCTCGAGATAGACGCTGTAGCCTTTCTCGCCGAGATGGGAGAGGCAGAAGGCGGTGGTGCAGTCGAAGCCGGTGGCGATCACCCTGTCGGGCAGCGCCTGGGCCAGCGCCTTCATCACCGCGTTGAACACGCGATAGGCCGGGATCATGCGTGCGCGAACCGGCGCCGGCGGCCGCGGATTGAGCAGCGAGCCGTAGGGCACCTTGATGGCGATCGGCCGCGCCATGCCCTCGTTGTAGGGAATGTCGGGACTGGTCAGCACCGACTTCACGCAGGCGAGCGCCGCCGAGAGCGTGCTGGAGTAGGGGCAGTTGAGGTTGCGCTTCACCTGCGCGCAGGTGCCCTCGAAATCGATCTCGACCGAATCCTCGTCGATGGTGACCCGGGCCTTCACCACCAGCGGCTCGTCGGTGAGCCCGTCGTCGTCGACGGCGTCCTCGCCGTAGAAGGTACCCTTGGGGGCCTGGACGATGGCGGCGCGCACGCGGCGCTCGGAATAGTCCTGCATCTCGCGCATAGCCGCCTCGACCTTGTCGGTTCCGTAGCGCTCGCAGAGCTGCCTCACCCGCATCACGCCGATCGCATTGGCGGCGAACTGGGCGTTGAAGTCGCCGATGGTGAGGTCGGGCACGCGCACGTTGGCCGTCACCAGGCGTTCGAACGAGCCGCCGTTCCAGTCCTGCTCGAAACTGTAGCGCGAGGGCGGGAAGCGCAGCCCCTCCTGGTAGACGTCGGAAGCATGGATGTTGAGGCCGGGCGCGCCGCCACCGAGGTCGAGATGGTGCGCCACCGAGGCGCCGAAGCCCACGACCCGGCCGGCGACGAAGATCGGCGTGAAGATGAAGACGTCGGGAATGTGCTGGCCGCCCTCGAACGGGTCGTTGTTGATCAGGAAGTCGCCTTCCTTCAGCGTCTCGACCGGATGGCGGCGCAGGCAGGCGCGCAGCGTCTCACCGATGGGGCCGAGCTGCATGGGGATCAGCTCGGCCTGCGCCACCGTGTTGCCGTCGCGGTCCATCAGGCCGGCCGAGCCGTCGCGCGCCTCGCGCAGGATGGTCGAGTAGGCGGAGCGGATCAGCTTGACGCCCATCTCGCGGGCGGCGGCGATCAGCGCCTGGCTGATGACGGCATAGTCGATCGGACCCAGCTGGCTCATGGCGACCTCCGGAGGATCAGATTGTCGGCCGCATCGAGCCCGGCGGTCCAGCCCGGCGGCACCCAGGTCGTGGCGGTGTAGCCCTCGATGACGGCCGGGCCCGTGATCGTCTGGCCCGCGGCCAGCGCCTCGGCCGTGTGACGGTCGCAGTCGAGCCAGGCCTCGCCGTGGAAGATCTTCGCCTGCTCGGGCGCGCGCGCCGCGAGCGTCTCGCGGTCGAGCTTCGGCGCACCGCCGATCGGCAGCGTGGCGCCCACCCTCAGGGTCACGATCTCGACGGGACGATCGAGGTTGGCGCCGTGCATGAAGGTGCGGTGATGGGCGTCCGCAAAGAGTCCGGCGAGATAGGCCGCATCGAGCGAGCCGAGACGGTCGACCGGAATCTCGACGCCGACCTCGAAGGCCTGGCCGACGAAGCGCATGTCGAGCGTGTGGGTGTAGTCGAGCGTGCCCGGCAGCTTCATCCCGGCAAACTGCGCGGCGAGCCTGTCCCGCATTTCGCCGAAGATACGGCGGGCCTCGCGCGCGGCCGCGTCGTCGAGCTTCATCTTGCGCGTGACCGCATCGAACTTGGTGTAGTCCGAGGCGACCAGCCCGTAGGCCGAGATCACGCCGGCATTGGGCGGCACGACGATGGTCGAGATGCCGAGCTCCTCGGCGATGCGCGCAGCATGCAGCGGGCCCGCGCCGCCGAACGGCACCAGCGCATAGTCGCGCGGATCGCGGCCGCGCTCGGTCGAGACCAGCTGGATGGCGCGCACGATGTTGGCGTCGGCGAGCTGCAGCGCCGAAGCGGCGGCCTGCTCGACACTGAGAGAGAAGCGTTCGGCCAGCGGCTCGAAGGCGCGCCGTGCCGCCTCGCCGTCGAGCTTCATGCGGCCGCCCAGGAACGCGCCCGGCCGGATCGTGCCGATCACGATATGCGCATCGGTCGTCGCGGGCTCCGTGCCGCCGCGGCCGTAGCAGGCGGGACCGGGATCGGCGCCGGCGCTCTGCGGGCCGACCCTCAGCATGCCGCCATCGTCGACCCAGGCGAGCGAGCCGCCACCGGCGCCGACGGAGACGATGTCGAGCACGGGCGTACGGATCGGCAGGCCGTCGATCTCGGTCTCGGCCGCGAGTGAGGGCCGACCGTCCTGCACGAGGCAGACGTCGGTCGAGGTGCCGCCCATGTCGAAGGTGATGAGGTCCCTGAAGCCCGAACGGGCGGCCTGGCGCGTGGCGCCGACGACGCCGGCCGCGGGCCCGGAATAGAGCGCCGTGATCGCGCTCTGGCGCATCGCCGCGGCGGGCAGGCGTCCGCCGTTGGACTGCATCACGGTGAAGCGGCCCTTGAAGCCCGCGTCGGCGAGCTTGCTCTCGAAGCGGTGCAGGTAGCCGTCGATCACCGGCTGCACATAGGCCGAGAGCAGGGTCGTCGAGGCACGCTCGAATTCGCGGAACTCGCGCGCCACCTGATGGCTGCAGGTCACGAGCACGCCGGGCAGCGCCTCGGCGATCAGCGCCGCCAGCCGCTTCTCGTGCACCGGATCGGCATAGGCGTTCAGCAGGCAGATCGCGACCGCACGGTAGCCGCCGTCCCTGAGGGCCGGCAGCAGCTCGGCCTTCACCCTTGCTTCGTCGAGCGGCGTCTCGACGGAACCGTCGGCGCGCAGCCGCTCGACCGCCTCGAAGCAGTCCTTGCGGCGCACCGGCGGCGCGGGCTTGGCATAGAAGAGGTCGTAGATGTTTCGCCGGTCGTGACGCTGCATGAACAGCAGGTCGCGGAAGCCCGCCGTCGCGACGAAGGCCACGGTCGCGCCCTTGCGCTCCAGCACGGCGTTGGTGGCGACGGTCGAGCCGTGTCCGAGATCCTCTATGCGCGCGAGATCGATCCCCGACGCCGTCAGCGCGGCGAAGGCGCCGACATCGGGCGACTTCGGCGTGCTCGGCACCTTGGTGACGACCAGGCGGCCGTCTTCGACGGCGACGAGGTCGGTGAACGTTCCGCCAACTTCGACACCGACGCGCATCGTTTCCGCGTCCTAGGCTTCGGGGCTGGAGGGGCCGGCGAGCTTCGCCTGCAGCTCGGCAATCTGCTTGCGGAGCTCCTCGTTCTCCTCGCGTGCCTTGGCGGCCATCGCCTTCACGGCGTCGAACTCGTCGCGCCGCGGAATGTCCATGCCGTCCAGGATCTTGGCGATCTGGTCGCGGAAGCGGGCTTCGACCTCGTCCTTCATGCCGGTCAGCGCGCCCATGGCGCCGTTGGCCACCTTGGTGAGGTCGTCGATGAACGGATTGCGGGTTTGCATGGCAGGTCTCCTGATGCGGCGAGTATGGGCGGCTGGTAGCATCCGGCGCAAGAAGCACTGGAGGACGCCGTGGGTCTGGTCAAAGTCGAGTCGAGCGAAGGCATCACCACCATCACCATGATGCGCCCGGAAAAGCGCAACGCGCTGACCCAGGAGCTGTGCGACGGTCTCTACGAGGCCTATCGCGCCTTCGAGGAGGGCGACGACCAGGTCGCGGTGCTGCAGGCCGACGGTCCGGCCTTCTGCGTCGGCGCCGATCTCCACAATCCGCCCGCGGCCATGTGGAAGGCGGTGCCGCATGTCAGCCACGCGCTCACCAAGCCGGTCATCGCCGCCACCCAGGGCTGGGTGATCGGCGGCGGTATCTGCCTCGTGATGACCTGTGATCTCATGGTGTCTGCCGATACCACCAAGTTCATGTATCCTGAGGCGAAGGTGGGTGTGTTCGGCGGGCTGATGCCGGGCATCGTCTCGCGCATGCCGCACAAGGTGGCAATGGAGCTGTTGCTGCTCGGTGAGGAAATCTCCGTGAAGCGGGCCTACGACGTGGGCTTCGTCAACAAGGTGGTGCCGCTGGGGCAGGAGCGTGCCGAGGCGCGCCGCATGGCCAAGGTGATCGCCGAATCCGCGCCGCTGGTGATCCGCACCCTGCGCGACTTCGCCAACCAGACCCTGCCGCGGGGGCCGGCCGAAATATTCGTGCCGGAGCGCTACAAGCTCGAAACCATCGCCAATTCCGACGACCGCAAGGAGGGCGCCGCGGCCTTTCGCGAGAAGCGGACGGCCAAGTTCAAGGGACGCTGACCGTCATGGGCAAGCTGCTGCTGGTCGGTTGCGGCAAGATGGGCGGTGCCATGCTCGACGGCTGGCTGGCGCGCGGGCTGCCGGCCGCCGACATCGTCGTTGCCGAGCCGGTCGAGGCGATCCGTCCCCGGCATGCCGGAGTCCGCGTCGTGTCCTCCTCGGCCGAAATGCAGGAGACGCCCGAGACCGTCGTGCTGGCCGTCAAGCCGCAGTCGATGGACGACACGCTCACCGATCTCCGGCGGTTCGCCGGACGAGGTTCGGTCTTCCTGTCGATCGCGGCCGGCAAGACGCTGGGCTATTTCGCCGCCCGCCTCGGCCATGCGTCGAAGATCGTGCGCTCCATGCCCAACACGCCGGCGGCGGTGCGGCAGGGCGTTACCGTGGCCACCGCGGCGGCGAGTGTGACGGCGGCGGAAAAGAAGCGCTGTCACGAGTTGTTGGAGGCGGTCGGCCAGGTCCTTTGGGCCGACGACGAGACGCTGATCGATCCCGTCACCGCCCTGTCCGGCAGCGGGCCGGCCTATGTCTTCCTGCTGGTCGAGGCGATGGCAGCCGCGGGCGTGAAGGCCGGGCTGCCCGCCGATATGGCCATGGAGCTCGCCCGCGCCACCGTGGTGGGAAGCGGCGAACTGCTGAAGCAGTCGAAGGAGCCGGCCTCGCAGTTGCGCGTTAACGTCACCAGTCCCGGCGGCACGACCGCCGCAGCCCTGCAGGTCCTGATGGCAAGCGACGGCATCCAACCGGTGTTCGACAAGGCTCTCGCGGCCGCCACCCAGCGTTCAAAGGAGTTGGCAGGGTGAGCGAGGGGTCCCGCGAAGCCCGTAAAAAGGCCCTCGATGCCTTCCTCGGCCTGATCGCCGAGAAGGGGTATGCCGATGTGTCGCTGCGCGAGGTGGCCCAGGCGGCAGGGCTCGGTTTTGCCGACCTCTATCGTCTCTATCCCGACAAGCTCTCGCTGGCGGCCGCTTTCATGGCGCGCATCGACGCGGAAGTGGTGGGGGGAACGCCGTCCTCCGTCGATCCGGAGGAGACGCCGCGCGACCGGCTGTTCGACGTGATGATGCGCCGCTACGACGCGCTGCGGCCCCACCGTGCGGCCCTGCGCGCGCTCCGCCGGGCCGGCACGCGCGACCCGATGCTGGCGATCGCAATGGGTCCGGCCCTGCGCCGCTCGATGGCGGCGATGCTCGAGGCCGCGTCGGTCACCAGCGACGGATTGCCCGGTGCGCTGCGGCAGAACGGGTTGCTGGCCATCCACTATGCCGTCTCGCGCGTGTTCGACCGCGACGAAACCCAGGATCTTTCGAAGACCATGGCGGCCCTGGACAGTCGCCTGAAGACGGCGGAGCGCTGGTCGCAACTCTTTGACAGATATATGAAATCGCCCGAAGGCGGCGTTCCTCCCGGTCCGCCCGTTTCGCCCGAGGCGTGAGAATTTTGTGCAGTGCACAAAAACGCCCCTTGACTCGCTGCAATGCATCCCTAAATTGAGCTTCATTGTGCACCGCAGCAAAGCGGGGCACCCGAGTTCCGCCTTGCTTCGACCTTCAAGGAGTTAATCATGTACGCCAACGGTGCCTTCAAGAATCCCTTCGCCGACTTCGACTTCAGCAAGATTTCCGGTGAGTTCAAGCTCCCGACCGTGAACGTCGAGACGTTCGTCGAAACCGCGCGCAAGAACTTCGCGACCATGACCTCGCTCAACACCGCCGCCGTCGAGCAGATGAAGACGATCGCGCAGCGCCAGGGCGACATGGTCCGCGCCGCTATGGAAGACTTCTCCAAGCACGGCAGCGAAGTTCTCGCCGCCGCGACCGTCGAGGAGAAGGCCGCCAAGCAGATCGACTTCATCAAGAAGTCCTACGACTCGGCCATCACCAACACCAAGGAACTGGCCGACCTCTACACCAAGGGCCAGGCCGACGCCGTGACGGCGCTCAGCGCCCGCGTCGCCGAGCTGACCGAAGAGGTCAAGGCCGCGATCGCCAAGAAGTAAGCGTTTCAGCGTGAGCGTGGGTCGGCCTGTCGCCGATCCGGAAAAAGGGGCCGCGTACGTGGCCCCTTTTCTTTTGTGTGCAGCGCTTTAGGGTCGGCGCAGCATGCCGACCATCACCTATGAAGATTTCGAGCGTGTCGACATCCGCGTCGGCACCATCCTCGAGGCCGCCCCGCTCGAAGGCGCTCGCAAGCCCGCCTATCGCCTGCTGATCGATTTCGGTGGCGAGATCGGCTCGAAGAAATCATCGGCGCAGATCACCGTGCATTACACGCCACAGGAACTGGTCGGCCGTCAGGTCGCCGCCGTGGTGAACTTCCCGCCGCGCCAGATCGGCAGGTTCATGTCCGAGGTTTTGACGCTCGGCTCCGGCTGCTGACGGCAGCGTCGTGCTGATCTCGCCGACAAAGCCCGTACCGAATGGCGGCAAGCTGTTCTGACAAACCCGTCGTCCTTCGACTGCGCGCCTGCGACGCTCCGCTCAGGACGACGGGGCTTGCCTAAAAAACCTTGTGGATCCAGCCGTGCGGGTCGGCCGTGCGGCCGCGCTGGATGCCGACGAGGGCGGCCTTCAGCTCCTCGGTCCTGGCGCCCGAGCCGCCATTGCCGATCCTGAACTCGCCGTCCTTGCTGCGCACCGTGCCGATCGGCGTGACGACCGCGGCGGTGCCGCAGGCGAAGGCCTCGCGCAGCCGGCCGCTGGCGGCATCCTTGCGCCACTGTTCCATCGAGTAGCGCTCCTCGCTCACCTTGATGCCCTGATCCTTCGCGAGGGTGAGCAGCGAGCTGCGCGTGATGCCGGGCAGGATGGTGCCGCCGAGCGGCGGGGTGATCATCGAGCCGTCGTCGAACACGAAGAAGATGTTCATGCCGCCCAGCTCCTCGATCCAGCGCTGCTCGACGGCATCGAGGAACACGACCTGGTCGCAGCCATGGCGCGTCGCCTCGGCCTGCGCCTGCAGGCTGGCGGCATAGTTGCCGCCGCACTTGGCGGCGCCGGTGCCGCCGGTGGCGGCGCGGGTGAAGTCCTCGGAGACCCAGACCGACACTGCCGGCGCGTCGGTCTTGAAGTAGGCGCCGACCGACGACGCGATGACGATGAACAGATAGTCCGACGAGGGCTTCACGCCGAGGAAGATCTCGTTCGCGAACATGAAGGGCCGGATGTAGAGGCTGCCGTCGCCCTCCGGGATCCATGCCCGGTCGATCTTGACCAGTTGGTCGACGGCCTCGAGGAACACGTCTTCCGGCAGGCTCGGCATGGCGAGCCGCTCGGCCGACTGCTGGAAACGGCGGGCATTCTCCAGTGGGCGGAACAGCGTCGCGCCGCCGTCGGCCGTGCGATAGGCCTTCAGCCCCTCGAAGATCTCCTGGGCGTAGTGGAGCACGGCCGCGGCCGGGTCCATGGGGATCGGCGCGCGCGGTTCGACCCGCGCATCGTGCCAGCCCTTGGACTCGTGGTATCGGATCGTCACCATGTGATCGGAGAAGACGCGGCCGAAGCCGGGATTCTTGAGCAGTTCCGCGCGCTTCTCGGCGGGAAGCGGCGACGGATGGGGGACGTGCGTGAACTGAAGCTTTGTCTTGGACATTGTCTTGGGCATTTCTCTCTGAAGTATTTCCTTCACTCTACCACAGGCGGCCGTGCCGCAAGCCCCGGGGCGCCGCTCACAACGGAATTCGGACGATCACGCGCAAACCGCCCAGCGGCGAGGCCGCCAGCGTGACGTCGCCACCGTGGCTGCGGGCCACGTCGCGGGCGATGCTGAGGCCCAGCCCCACCCCGCCGGTCGCGGCATTGCGCGACTGGTCGAGACGCAGGAAGGGCCGGAACACGTCCTCATACTTCTCGGGCGGGATGCCCGGGCCGTTGTCGTCGACCGTGATCTCGACGCTGGTGCGGCCGCGCACGGCCTCGATCCTGATCTCGCTGGCATAGCGCTGGGCATTCGACACGATGTTGGTCAGGCAGCGCTTGATGGCGATCGGCCGCAGCTCGACGTTCATGTCGCCCTTCCAGGAGAGCTCGAGGCTGGCGTTGCCGTGGCGCGCGCCGGCCGCGACATCCTCCAGGATCTCCGAGAGATCGGACATCACCGGATCCTCGTCGCCCTCGCCGCGCGCGAAGGCGAGATAGCCCTCGATCATGCGCTGCATGTCGTCGACGTCGTCGGACAACTCCCGCACCTCCGGCGAGTCCGGCAAAAGCGCCAGCGAGAGCTTCATGCGGGTGAGCGGCGTGCGCAGGTCGTGGCTGACGCCGGCCAGCATCTCGGTGCGCTGCTGGATCGAGCGGCGCAGGCGGATGCGCATCGTGTGGAAGGCGGTGGCGGCGTTGCGCACCTCGCGGGTGCCGCCGGAGAAAGCGAAGTCGGGTACGTCGCGCCCCTTGCCCAGGGCATCGGCCGCCACGCCGAGATGCTCGATGGGCACCAGCTCGCGCCGCATGAACCAGATCGCGAGGCCGAACAGGACCAGGGCAAGGCCGAGCTGGGCCAGGACATAGGCGAAACTCGAGCCGAAGGTGAGGCGGACATGCGGCACCAGCACGTCCATCACGTCGCCGTCCGAGAGCTGGATCTCGACCAGGAGCTGGCCGCCGCCGATATTGTTGTCGAGGAAGAAGGGTCGCTTCAGGTCGGCCTCGAGCGCGCCCTGCACCTCGCGCGCCACGATGTCGAAGTACTCGGGCTCCTTGAAAGGCCGCACGATGCCCTTGCGGAACGACACGAACAGCAGCAGGTCCTGCGCGGAGCGGCGCAGGATCCAGTCGCGATGCTCGTCGTCGGGGAAGTCCGACCGCAGCGAGATCAGCAGGCGCAGGTCGCGGACCAGAAGGATGGCCAGGCGGTTGGTGACGTTGTCGCCGCGCTGGCTGTAGAACCACCAGGCCGAAAGGGCCTGCAGGAGCAGCATCGGGACGACGATGATGATGAGGGCGCGCGCGAACAGGGTCTGCGGCGAATGCTTGTCCGACCACTGCGCGATGCGCTCGAAAATGTCGCCGACGGCACCCCACTTCATGCGTCGACCAGCCGGTAGCCCTGCCCGCGCACCGTGCGCAGGTAGCGCGGAAACGACGGGTCGGGCTCGATCTTGCGGCGCAGCCGCGTCACCTGGACGTCGATGGCCCGCTCGTTCACGGAGGCGCCGATGATCTTGCACAGCGTCTCGCGGCTCAGCACCTCGCCGATGCGGCCGGTGAAGGCGCGCATCAGGGCGATCTCGGCGTCGGTCAGCGGCACGCGCTTGCCCTTGTCGGTGAGTTCGCCAAGGTCGAGGTCGAACTGCATGGGGCCGAACGGCACCTGCCGCCGCGCGTCGGGTGCGGCGACCGCGCCGGCCGGCCGGCCGCGACGCAGCACGCTCTGGATGCGCAGCAGCAGCTCGCGCGGCTCGAAGGGCTTGCCGAGATAGTCGTCGACTCCCCGCTCCAGGCCGGCGATGCGATCCTTCGTCTCGACCATCGCCGTCAGCATCAGGATCGGCACGTCGTCGGTGCGGCGCAGCTCGGTCGCGAACTCGAGGCCGGTCTCGCCGGGCATCATGACGTCGAGCACGATCAGGTCGAAGTCGAGCGAACTCAGCCGCTGGCGCGCCTCCGCGGCACTGGCCGCCGTGGAGACGCGAAAGTCGTTGCGCGAGAGGAACGACTTCAGGAGCTCGCGCAGGCGCGTATCGTCGTCGACGACCAGTATGTGGGGCTTGTCGGCCGACGCGTCCATGGCACGCTAGCGGCCGCCGCCGCGCAAACGCTTGTCGACGACCTGTCGCTCCGCCGGATCGAGAAGTCCCAGCAGGACCTTGCGGAAGCCCTCCACCGCCTCGGCGCCGGTCTCGCGATAGGCCCGGGCGAAGCGCTGGCTCTGGCGGTCCGTCAGGTCGCGCTCGAGTTCCTGGCCCTTGGGCGTGAGCCACAGCAGGCGCTCCCGGCGGTCGCGTGCGCCGCTCTTCTGCTCGACATACCCCTGCTCGAGCAGATCCTTCAGCACGCGGCTGATCGACTGCTTGGTGACCTTCAGGATCGACAGGAGGTGTCCGACCGTCTGGCCGGGATGGCGACCGATGAAGTACAGCGCGCGGTGATGGGCGCGGCCGAGCTGGTAATGCCGCAGCTGCTGGTCGGATTCGAACGTGAAGTCGCGATAGGCATAGAACATCAGTTCGATGCCCTGGCGCAGCTCTTCGTCGCGGAGAAAAAGGGGGTTGGCGGGGGCTCTGGATTCCACGCGATCCTTTATAGTCCGGGCGGGCTGCGTTGACACCCCGCGCGAGGCGATGTTACCGCGCGACCTTGCTTCCCGAAATTTTCCGAAACCATGCGAGGGCGCCATGCTGACCGTTCACCATCTCGGCATGTCGCAATCCGAGCGGATCGTCTGGCTCTGCGAGGAACTCGGCATCCCCTACGAGCTGAAGATCTACGACCGCGACGCCGTCACCCGGCTCGCGCCGCCGGAATACAAGGCCCTGCATCCGCTGGGTGCCGCACCGGTGATCGAGGACGGCGACGTCCTGCTGGCCGAGTCCGGCGCCATCGTCGAATACATCGTTGCCCGGCACGGCAACGGCCGGCTGGTCGTGGCGCCCGACCATCCCGACTTCGCGCAGTTCCTCTACTGGTTCCATTTCGCCAACGGCACGCTCCAGCCGGCGACGGGCCGCAACATGATTCTCGGGCGACTCGATCTTCCGGCGGAAACTCCCCTGATCAAGGCCATGAAAGCCCGGCTCGACCTTGCGCTCGGTCTCGTCGAGGCGCGCCTCGGAAAGGCCGATTACCTCGCCGGGGCGGAACTCACGACGGCCGACATCATGGCCGTCTTCTCGCTGACGACCATGCGCTACTTCCTGCCCTACGATCTGTCGCCCTATCCTGCGATCCGCGCCTACCTGCAGCGGATTGCGGCCCGTCCGGCCTACCGCCGGGCCATGCAGAAGGGCGACCCGGGAATGGCTCTCCTGCTCACTTGAAAATCGAACGACGGAAAACGCGCAGGGTCAGTGTGATTGACAAAGTCAGTAATATTGACCTAATTAGGCCGATAGTTGTTCTGGAGGTGTCTCCAGAGACCTATTTGGAATCAATCGAGGGAGGATATCGCAATGTCCTTAACCATGGACGACCGCGACGGCTTCATCTGGCTGGACGGCAGGCTGGTCCCGTGGCGCGAGAGCCGGATGCACGTGCTCACCCATGCGCTGCACTACGGCTCGGCCGTCTTCGAGGGCGAGCGCATCTATGACGGCCGCGTCTTCCGCCTGTCCGCCCACAGTGCGCGCCTGATCCGCTCGGCCAACCTGCTCGACTACGACCTGCCCTGGTCGCGCGAGGAGATCGACGAGGCGACCCGGGCCGTCGTGAAGGCGAACAACCTGACCGCGGGCTATATCCGTCCGATCGCTTGGCGCGGCTCGGAAGTTCTGGGCGTTTCGGCGATCGGCACGACGGTTCATCTCGCCATTGCCCCGTGGGCCCAGGAAGGCCGCCTGTCGGTGCAGGCGCGCGAAGCGGGGATCAACGTGACGATGGCGAAATACCGCCGGCCCTCGCCCGAGACCGCGCCGGGCCACGCCAAGGTGGCGGGCCTCTACGTGATCTGCGGCATCGAGAAGGACCGCGCGCTAAGGGCCGGCTTCGACGATGCGTTGATGCTCGACTGGCAGGGCCGCATCGCCGAGACGACGGGCGCCAACGTCTTCCTGGTGATCGACGGCCGGCTGGTCACGCCGACGCCGCACAATTTCCTCGACGGGATCACGCGGCGTGCGGTGATGGGTATGGCGCGGACGCGCGGCTGGACCGTCGAGGAGCGCGACGTGATGCCGGAGGAACTGAGCAATGCGAGCGAGGTCTTCCTCTGCGGCAGCGCCGCCGAGATCGTGCCGGTCGGCTCGATCGACCAGCACCATTTCCAGGCCGGTCCCATCGCCAAGACGCTGATGGCCGATTTCCAGAAACTGGTCCGCGCCCCCGACAGCGAAGGCTTCGGCGAGGCCACGCATCTGATGACGCCGGCGTCGTCGCTCGCGGCGTGATCTTCAGTGAATCAGTTTGAAATGAGCTCTTCCGCCCAAAGTCCGAGCACTACGTCAATTTGGCCGTTGTGCACTATGGTCCGTGGCCTGCTTGCCTCGCGCCACAGATCGGTCCGCCGAACGCGCAATGTCCCGTCTCTGCGCAACGCCTCGATGGCCCTCATCGCATAGCGTTTGTTGTCGGTGGATTTCGTCAAGTGATTTGTCGGTCTTGGCACACCCCTCACCAAACCTTCCTCACACAGTCCGAGGTAGGCACCGCGCGGGCACCCCTTGGCCGCCATGCTTGGCGAGCAGCCGAGAGCCTGCGCAGCAGAGCGCCAAGCCTCGCGTGGGTCTGAGGTTATTGCGGCCGTGAGAAGATGAGTGGCCTCAACCGCAACTTTCCCGAAAATCCCGACTCTAATTTTCGCTCCGCTGTTCATCCGAGCGAGTTTCCCATGCCTCCACCATTGCAACAACTGACCGACTAGCGCGTGATCGGACCGCTTGACATCGGGGCCTGCGATCCCCTTTTCTCGATGACGTCCGAGGGGTGCCCGGTCTCCACGCGGAGAGGGCTGAGACGGCCGAGTGGCTGAACCCTTTGAACCTGATCCGGGTCATGCCGGCGTAGGAACGGGAGCAATCGTTGGATCGTCCTGTCGTATCGATCATTGGAGCGGGCGTCGCGGGCCTGGCCTGCGCGACGGAACTCGCCGAGCGCGGTGTCGCCATCGAGGTGCTGGAACGCAGCGGACGGGTGGGCGAGAGCGCCTGTTCCTGGATGGCCGGCGGCATGCTGGCGCCGTGGTGCGAGCGGGCGACCACCGACGAGATCGTCGCCCGCCTGGGTGAGCCGTCGATTGACTGGTGGCGCCGTCATTTTCCCGGGACCGTCAGCCAGGGCAGCCTGGTCCTGGCGCCGCCGCGCGATGCGGCAGACCTCACGCGGTTCGCGGCGCGAACCGAGCGCTACGAGTGGATCGACGGCGATCGAATCGCCGGCCTCGAGCCCGATCTCGCCGGCCGTTTCCGCCGGGCGCTGTTCTTTCCCGACGAGGCCCATCTCGAACCGCGCAAGGCGCTGGCGTCGCTCGCCGCGAGCCTTGAGGCGCGCGGCGTTCCGGTCCGGTTCGGTATCGGAGCAAAGCCCGCGGACGCGGATTCGCGTTTCGTCGTCGATTGCCGTGGTCTTGCGGCGCGAGACGAGCTGCCTGACTTGCGCGGCGTGCGCGGCGAGATGCTGGTGGTGCGGACCCGCGACGTGTCGCTGTCGCGTCCGGTGCGGCTGCTGCATCCGCGCATCCCGCTCTACATCGTGCCGCGCGGTGACGGCGTCTTCATGATCGGCGCCACCATGATCGAGAGCGAGGAACGACGCGCCGTAAGTGTGCGTTCGGCCATGGAGTTGCTGAATGCGGCCTACACGCTTCACCCGGCCTTCGGCGAGGCCGAGATCGTCGAGCTGGGCGCCGACCTGCGGCCGACCTTTCCCGACAACCTGCCCTGCATCCGGCGCACGGGCCGCGTGCTGCACGCCAACGGGCTTTTCCGGCATGGTTTCCTGCTTGCGCCCTGGCTGGCGCGACAGGTCGCCGATGCCGTGCTTCTGGAGACGAGAGATGCGGATATTCCTGAACGACGACATGCATGAGGTCGCGCCCGGCACGCTCGCTGCGGCGCTCGAGACCCTGGGGTTCGGCGGTCGCAAGATCGCGACGGCGCTGAACGGCCGCTTCGTCGCCGCCGCCGCGCGGCCTCGCACCGAACTGGCCGACGGCGACAGGATCGAGGTCGTCGCGCCGATGCAGGGAGGATGAATATGTCGTCCTTCTACGGCGTCGAGCTGAAGTCGCGGCTGCTGCTGGGCACGTCGCGCTATCCGTCGCCGGCGGTCCTCGAACGCGCGGTCAAGGCGTCGGGCGCGGAGGTCGTGACCGTGTCGCTGCGGCGCGAGAGCGGCACCGGCCGCGCCGGTCAGGCCTTCTGGTCGCTCATCCAGTCGATGGGCGTGCGGGTGCTGCCGAACACGGCCGGCTGTCATTCGGTGAAGGAGGCGGTGACCACCGCCCACATGGCGCGCGAGCTGTTCGACACGCCGTGGATCAAGCTCGAGGTGATCGGCGAGGCCGACACGTTGCAGCCCGACGTATTCGGGCTCGTGGAAGCCGCGCGCATCCTCTCCGAGGACGGATTCGAAGTGTTCCCCTACACGACCGAGGATCTGGTGGTCGCCGAGCGGCTGGTCGAGGCGGGCTGCCGGGTGCTGATGCCCTGGGGCGCGCCGATCGGTTCGGCCCGCGGCCTCAACAACGTCTATGGCCTGCGCTCCATGCGGGCACACTTTCCCGAGATTCCGCTGGTGGTCGATGCCGGGCTGGGCGTGCCCTCGCATGCAGCTGCCGCGATGGAACTGGGCTACGACGCGGTGCTGCTCAACACGGCGGTCGCCGAAGCGGGCGATCCGGTCGAGATGGCGCGCGCCTTCGCGCTCGGCGTCGAAGCCGGCCGCGCTGCCTATCTGGCGCGGCCGATGGAGCCGCGCGACATGGCCATGCCGTCGACGCCGGTGATCGGCAAGGCCGCGCTTGGAGACTGATGAGATGCTCGATCCGTTCTATCCCGTGGTGCCCGATTCCAGCTGGGTGTCGAAGCTGGTGCCGATCGGCACGAAGCTCATCCAGCTGCGCATCAAGGACCAGCCGGAGACCGAGATCCGCCGTCAGGTGCGCGAGGCGAAAGCCGTCTGTGTGCAGCATGGCGCCGACCTGATCGTTAACGACCATTGGCAGGTGGCGATCGACGAAGGCTGCGCGTGGGTCCACCTCGGCCAGGAAGACCTGGTCGACGCCGACGTGAAGGCACTGCGCCGCGCCGGCCTCAGGATCGGCGTCAGCACGCACGACCATGCCGAACTCGACAAGGGCATGGCCATCGATCCCGACTATGTCGCGCTGGGCCCGATCTGGCCGACCAAGTTGAAGCAGATGCCCTGGGCGCCGCAGGGCACCGAGCGGCTGGCCGAGTGGAAGAAACTCATCGGCGAGCGGCCGCTGGTCGCGATCGGCGGGCTGACGCTTGAGCGCGCCCTGCTGTGCCTGAAGTCGGGCGCCGACATCGCCTCGGTGGTGGGCGACATCGTGAACCATGACGATCCGGTCGCTCAGGCGAGGGCCTGGATCGCCGCGACGAGAAAGCCATGACCGACCGCTACGCCCGCCAGACAGTGCTGCCGGAGATCGGTCCGGCCGGCCAGGCGCGCCTGGCTGCCTCCTCGGTGCTGGTGGTCGGTGCCGGTGGCCTCGGTTGCCCGGTGCTGCAGTATCTCGTGGGCGCGGGCGTCGGCCGGGTCACGATCGTCGATCACGACACGGTCGAGGAGACGAACCTGCATCGCCAGCCGCTCTACGGCATGGCCGACATCGGCAAGCTCAAGGCCGAGGCGGCGCGTGCCGCCCTGCAGCGCTTCAATCCCCATGTCCGCATCGACGCGGTGCCCGAGCGGCTGACGCCGCAGAACGCGGCGCAACTGGTCGCCGATGCCGGCATCGTGGTCGATGCGGCCGACAGCTTCGCCGTGACCTACATGCTGAGCGACGTCTGCCACGCCGCAGCCAAGCCGCTGGTCAGCGCCTCGGTGATCGGCATGACCGGTTATGCCGGCGTCTTCTGCGGTGGCGGTCCCAGCTATCGCGCGGTGTTCCCGGAAGTGTCGGTCGATGGCGGCACCTGCGCCACGGTGGGCGTGATCGGCACAGCGGTGGCGACGATGGGAAGCCTGCAGGCGCATCTCACGCTGCATCATCTGCTCGGTCTCGAACCCGCCGTCCTGGGCCGCGTGGTCACGTTCGACGCCAGGCGCATGGCCTTCGGCGGGTTCGACTTCACCGGCAGTCCCGAACCCGAGGAGCGTGTGGCGTTCATTGCGCCCGAGCAGGTGCGATCCGACGACATCGTCGTCGACCTGCGCGGCCTCGACGAGGCGCCGGTCTCGCCCTTTGCCGGCGCGCTGCGGCTCGTGGTCGATACGATCGACGAACTGGGTACCCCCGAGGGCCGGGTCGTGCTGGCCTGTCGCAGCGGCCAGCGTGCGTTGATGGCGGCGGACAGATTGCGCGGGCGCGGTGTCACGAATCTTGCTCTAGTGGCCTTGGGCTGAGGAGGCCCTGGACCAGAGGAGTTCCGCGTGGCCGATCCCGTTCCGCCGACCATGGAAGAGACCCGCCGCCACCAGATGTATCCCGTCCTCACGGCCGCGGAGCTGAAGCGCATCGGGCGTTTCGGCACGAAGCGGCATTTCAGGGCCGGCGAATTCCTGGCGCGGACGGGCAAGGACAGTCCCGGCATGTGCGTGATCCTGTCGGGCCGGATCGCCATTCTCGGCCATGACGGGCTCGATCACGTCTCGCCCATCGCCTCCATGGGACCGGGCGATTTCGCGGCGGAGCTGGCAGAGCTCGCGGGCCAGCCGGCGATGGTCGATGTCCAGGCCGAGGAGGATGTCGAGGCGCTGATCGTGCCGCACGATCAATTGCGCGCCCTGATGGTCGCCGAGGCCGAACTGGGCGAGCGAATCATGCGGGCGCTGATCCTTCGCCGGGTGCGTCTGATCGAGGTCAATCTGGTGGGGCCGATCCTGGTCGGCGAGCGCACGCAGCCGGGCATGATCCGCCTGCAGGGCTTCCTGACCCGCAACGGCCAGCCGCACACCATCCTCGATCCCGAAGGCGATCCCGACGCCGCCAGGATGATCGAGCGCCTGTCACCCGGCGCCGACGATTTTCCGCTCGTGGTCTGTCCCGACGGCACGGTCCTGCGCAATCCCGGTGAACAGGAACTCGCGCTCTGCATCGGCCTGCTGCAGGAAAGCGCAGAGCCGCCGCTCTATGACATCGCGATCGTGGGCGCCGGACCGGCCGGCCTTTCGACGGCCGTCTATGCCGCGTCCGAAGGACTTTCGGTGCTGGTCGTCGAGACCCGTGCGTTTGGCGGCCAGGCTGGCGCCAGCGCGCGCATCGAGAACTATCTCGGCTTTCCGACGGGGATTTCGGGCCAGGCGCTGACCGCCCGCGCGTTCGTGCAGGCGCAGAAATTCGGCGCGCACTTCGTCATCCCGTTGGAAGTGGCGAAGCTCGACTGCGGCGGCGGACTCTCGCGGCCCATGGTGCTCGAAATGACCGACGGCTGGCGGGTGCAGGCCAAGACCGTCGTGATCGCTTCGGGTGCGCGCTATCGCAAGCTGTCGCTGCCCAACCTCGGCGACTTCCTCAATCGCGGCCTGTGGTACTGGGCCTCGCCCATCGAGGCGAAGCTCTGTGCCAATGCCGAGGTGGCCATCGTCGGAGGCGGCAATTCGGCCGGGCAGGCGGCCGTCTTCCTGTCGGGCCATGCGGCAAAGGTCTGGATCCTGGTGCGTGGCAACGGTCTCGCGGAAACCATGTCGCGCTATCTCATCGATCGCATCGCGGCGGCGCCGAACGTCGAGGTGCTGGCCGAGACCGAGATCGTCGAACTCGTCGGTTCGGAACAGAGCGGCTTGCGCGGCGTGACGTGGCGGCACCGCCCCAGCGCTACCGATACGCATCGCCCGATACGCCACGTCTTCCAGTTCCTGGGAGCGCAGCCCGCGACCGAGTGGATGCAGGAGTGCGGCATCGACGTCGACCGGACCGGCTTCATCCGTACCGGTGCCGATGTCGAGGCCCCCTGTCCCGAGCGTCCGCCGCTCGCCTACGAGACCAATGTGCAGGGAGTCTTTGCCGTTGGTGACGTACGCTATGGCTCGGTGAAGCGCGTGGGCGCGGCGATCGGCGAAGGCGCCAACGTGGTTGCCCAGATCCACGGCGTGCTGGAAGCGATGAACGAGGCGGCTGAAAAAGCGGCGGCGGGAACGGCGTGATCGAGAAAACGCCGTCGTCTCGACCAGCTTACTTCTTCTCCCAGCGCGCCGCCGCTGCGTCGTCGCCTTCGTGGGCGCCGACCCACTGCTCGCCCTTCGGCGTGTCTTCCAGCTTCCAGAAGGGAGCCTTGGTCTTCAGCCAGTCGACCAGGAATTCGCAGGCTTCGAAGGCGGCCTCGCGATGCAGCGAACCGACGGCCACCAGCACGATGCGTTCGCCGGGCTCCATGCGGCCGTAACGATGCACGATCAGCGTCGCCTCGAGCGGCCAGCGCCGCTTGGCCTCGGCCTCGATCTCCTGCAGCGCCGCCTCGGTCATGCCGGGATAGTGTTCGAGCGTCAGCGCATCGACCCGGTCGCGATGATAGCCCTCGCGTACATGCATCTCGCGCACGAGGCCGACGAAGACCGCGAGTCCGCCGATGCGCTTGTTGCCGTCGGTGAGGCGGGCCAGCTCGGCGCCGACGTCGAAATCCTCTTCCTGAACACGCACGCTCATCGGATCACCCGCCGGTGAAGGGCGGGAAGAAAGCGACCTCGCGTGCGTCCGCCAGCTTCACATCGAAGGTCGCGGTGCGCTGATCGACGGCGGCGCCGAAGGCGGCGCCCTCGGCGAGAGCCTCGGCATGCCCGGGGCTTCGGCTGCGCAGCCACACGACCAGGTCTCCGACCGTGTCGATGCCGGCGGGCGGAGTCACTTCTTCCTCCGGCACGCCGACGGTGCGCTTCATCCAGGCGAAATAACGGATCTTCACTTCTGCCCGCCCGACGGAGGGGCGTCTTCGGCCATGTGGCGCAGGCCGGTGCGCAGATAGTCGTATCCGGTGATGAGGGTGAGCGCCGCGGCGATCCAGATGAGCACGATGCCTGCCTGGGTGACCCAGTGCGCCGCCGAGTCGCCGACCAGCAGCGCGGCGATCGCAACCATCTGCACCGCCGTCTTCCACTTGGCCAGTGCGCTGACCGGCAGGCCGACGCGCAGCTCTGCGAGGAACTCGCGCAGGCCGGAGACGAGGATCTCGCGCGCCAGGATGATGAGGGCGGCCAGAACGTTCAGGCCGGCCAGCGTGCTGTTGTCGACCAGCATGACCAGGGCCGCTGCCACCAGCAACTTGTCGGCGATCGGGTCGAGGAAGCGGCCGAAGCGAGAAATTTGATGATAGCGCCGCGCGAAATAACCATCGAACCAGTCGGTCACCGCCGCGGCCACGAACAGCGCCATCGATAGCCACTGAGCCCAGCCGCGGTCGAGCCAGAAGCAGGCGACGACCAGCGGAATCGCGACGATGCGCGACAGGGTGAGCATGTTGGGAAGGTTGAACAGCATCGAACCGGACATTACCGGCCGCCCCGGAAGTGGTCATGGATTTTCTGGGCGAGCGCGTCGGAGATTCCCGGCACCGACTTGATGTCTTCCAGGGTCGCTCCGGAGACCGCACGGGCGCTGCCGAAATGATTGAGCAGCGCGCGCTTGCGGCCGGCACCGATGCCCGGCACCTCGTCGAGCGTCGAGCGTGTCAGGTCGGCTGCGCGGCGCGTGCGGTGAGTCCCGATCGCGAAGCGATGCGCCTCGTCCCGCAGCCGCTGCAGGAAGTAGAGGACGGGATCGCGCGGCTCGAGCGAGAAGGGTGGCTTGCCGGTCATGAAGAAACGCTCGCGGCCGGCATCGCGGTCGGGGCCCTTCGCAATGCCGACCAGGGCAATGTCCTCGAGGCCGAGTTCGGTCATCACCTGGCGGACCGCTTCGAGCTGGCCCTGGCCCCCGTCGATCAGCAGCAGGTCCGGCCAGTGCTCGTCGTCGCGCTCGGGATTCTCCTTCAGCGCGCGGCCGAAGCGGCGGGTCATCACCTCGCGCATCATGGCGAAGTCGTCGCCCGCCGCGCCCTCGGTCTTGATGTTGAACTTGCGGTAGGCGTTCTTGTTGAAGCCTTCTGGGCCCGCCACGATCATGGCGCCGATCGCCGCCGTCCCCTGGATATGGCTGTTGTCGTAGACTTCGATGCGTTCGGGCGGCGCATCGAGTCCGAACACGCGCGCCACGCCTTCGAGCAGGGTGCGTTGCGTGCCGCGCTCGGCCATGCGGCGGGCGAGCGCCTCGCGGGCATTGTTCACCGCCTGATCGAGCACGTCCTTCTGGTCGCCGCGCTTGGGCTGGCGGATCTCGACCTTGTGTCCGGCGGACAAAGCGAGCGCGCTTTCCATCAGCTCGCGCTCGGCGACGTCGTGGCTGGTCAGGATCAGCTTCGGTGCCTGACGCGCCTCGTAGAACTGCCCGATGAAAGCCTCCAGCACCTGGGCCTCGTCGAGTTCCTTGCCGTGGCTCGGGAAGTAGGCGCGGTTACCGAGATTCTGGCCGGCGCGCAGGAAGAACACCTGGACGCAGATCTGTCCGCCTTCGGCATGCGCCGCGAAGATGTCGGCCTCGTCGATCGAGGGCAGGCTGATCGACTGATGCGACGTGATGTGGGCCAGCGCGCGGATGCGGTCGCGCAGGATGGCGGCGGCCTCGAATTCGAGGTTGGCCGAAGCCTGCTCCATGCGCTGCGACAGGGTCTGCTGGATCTCGCGGTTACGGCCGCCCAGAAAGCCGCGGACGTCATCGACGATGGCGCCGTACTCGGCCTTGCCGATGCGACCGACACAGGGCGCCGTGCAGCGCTTGATCTGGTATTGCAGGCACGGTCGCGTGCGGGTCGAGAAGACGCCGTCGGAACAGGAGCGCAGCGGGAAGGCGCGCTGCAGGGCGTAGAGCGTTCGATTGACGGCGGTGGCGGAGGCGAAGGGCCCGAAATACTCGTTGCTGGGTTCGCGCGTACCGCGATGCTTGGCGAGTTGCGGCCAGTCGGTGTCGCGTCGGATGACGATGTAGGGAAACGACTTGTCGTCGCGCAGCAATACGTTGAAGCGCGGCCGAAAGCGCTTGATCAGGTTGTTCTCGAGGAGCAGCGCCTCGGCTTCGCTGTCGGTGACGGCGAATTCCATGGTCCGCGTCGCAGAGACCATGCGGATGAGCCGCGTGGCGAGCCGGGTCGGCTGGGTGTAGGCGGCGACTCGGCTGCGCAGCGAGCGGGCTTTTCCGACGTACAGTACTTCGCCGTCGGCTGCGATCATGCGGTAGACGCCGGGCTTGCGGGGCAGGGTCCGCACGAACTCCGCGATGATCCGCATTCCGTCGGAAAGCGTGCCGTCGTTGGGGGGCAGGTCGATGTCGGTTTCGTCGGTCATCTGGGACGCGGAAAATGGCCCTGCCGGAGCGGCTATACAAGCCAATCGGCGGCTTGTGGGGAAGTCTGTGCAGAAGCCGTTCGTCCCACGGCCGTTACGCGGGAGTCACCGTATTGACTCAATGTTCGAGGGGTGGCAGTCGCCCGCCACCCCTCGTTTAGTCCATTGTTAAGACTTGATTTTTTGCTGTTTTGGCTCGGGTTGGAAAAAGCTGGCCAACCGTTTTGTTCCCTTTTCGATCCAATTGGCCGCCGCGCTTCGATGTGTGGATAAATCCGCTGGTTTTACAGTACCGACAGCATGCGTCCGACCAGCGGGTGGCGGACCACGTCGTCCTGCGTGAGGCGCACCACGGTGACGTCTTCCAGTCCCTCCAGCCGGGTCCCGATCGCGGCCAGCCCCGACAGTTCCGGCAGCAGGTCGGTCTGGTCCGGATCGCCGGTCATCACCATCGTCGAGTGCCAGCCCAGCCGGGTCAGAAGCATCTTCAGCTGGCCGTACGTGCAGTTCTGCGCCTCGTCGATCAGGACGAAGGCGTTGTTGAGGGTCCGTCCCCGCATGAAGGCCACCGGGGCGATCTCGATCGTGCCGTCCTCGAGGTGCTGGGCGAGACGCTTGGGCCCCATCCGGTCGTTCAGCGCGTCCCACAGCGGGCGCAGGTAGGGGTCGAGTTTCTCGCGCATGTCGCCCGGGAGGAAACCCAGATTCTCGCCCGCTTCCACCGCGGGCCGCGACAGCACGATCCGCGAGACGGTGCCGTTCTCCAGCGCCTCCACCGCAGCGGCGATCGCCAGGTAGGTCTTGCCGGTGCCCGCGGGCCCGAGGGCCACGGTGAGGGGCTTGGCCTCGATCGCCTCCATCAGCACCCGCTGGTTGTCGCTCCTCGGCCGGATTTTCTTGATGTAGCTCTGGTCTCGGTCATTGGCCGGAGTGTGGTCGAATACGACGCTGTGAATACGGGCGCTGTCGATGGCGTGCAGCTTGGCTCGGCGTGCGGCGCGTTTGGCCATATTCGTACTCCGGTGTCATGGTCAGGGGAGCGGGATCGATCGCCCAAAACAAAAACGCCCCCGGCGAGCGGAGGCGTTGGCGTTCGATGGTCTGACTGAAGAGTGAGGTCGATAGGGCACGCGGTGGACACTCCACCGGTGAACCAGTTTCCGTCGGGGGACATGTCCTCGAACGGATAAAAACCCTCCCTCAGCTACCGCAGAAAGCCTAGCCCCAATCCCGGCCTCGGGCCACCATATTTATGGTCTGTCGTCGAAAATTAACCCTAGGGAAAGCAATCCGTCTTCAGCGGCTGTGCGCCAGCAGCCCGGCGACGTAGGTCGCCTGAACCGCCCTGTCGTCACCCAGGATCATCTGGACGAAGAGCTGTTCGGCGAAGTCGCGGGCCTCGTCCATGCGGAAGGCGATCAGGGGTGTCGAGCGCATGTCGAGCACGACGAGATCGGCTTCCATGCCGGGCGCGATGCTGCCGATCCTGTCTTCGAGGTGCATCGCGGCCGCTGAGCCGCGCGTGGCCAGATAGTAGGCGTGGGCGGCCGACAGGGGCTGCCGGTTGAGCTGGGAAGCCTTGTAGACCTCGTTCAGCGTCTGCAGGATCGAGAAGGACGTGCCGGCGCCGATATCGGTGCCGAGCCCGACACGGACCGGCCGATCGGGATGCTTGGCGCGCGAAATGTCGAACACGCCGCTGCCCAGGAAGAAGTTGGACGTCGGGCAATGGGCGATCGCGGCGTCCGCCGCATGCAGGCGCTTCAGCTCGTCGTCGCCGAGCCAAATGCCGTGACCGAACACCGCGCCGCGGCCGCACAGCCCGTGATGGTCGTAGACGTCGAGATAGCCGGCGCGTTCGGGAAACAGGTCCTTGATCCAGGCGACCTCGGCCGCGGTTTCGGCAATGTGGGTCTGCATCAGGCAATCGGGATGCGCGCGCCACAGGGCGCCGGCAGCGGCCAGCTGCTCGGGGGAACTCGTGCCGGCGAAGCGCGGCGTGATCGCATAGAGCAGGCGCCCGCGCCCGTGCCATTTGCGGATCAGCGCCAGCGAGTCGTCGTAGCCAGCCTGGACGTCGTCGCGCAGCCCCTCCGGCGCGTTGCGGTCCATCAGCACCTTGCCGGCGGCGAGACGCAGTCCCAGCGCTTCCGCCTCCTCGAACAGGATGTCGGCCGAATGGGCATGCACGGAGCAGTAGACGCAGCTCGTCGTGATTCCATTGCGCAGGTTCTCCTGCAGGAAGGCGCGGGCCACGCGCCGCGTGTGGGCGCGGTCGGCGAACTTCAGTTCGGCCGGAAAGGTGTAGCGCTCGAGCCAGTCGAGCAGCTGGGCGCCGTGGCTCGCGATCATCGCCGTCTGCGGGAAATGCACGTGCGTGTCGACGAAGCCGGCGGAGATCAACGCATTCGGGCCGAAATGCCGGATCTCCGTTCCGGTCGGCAGCAGCGGGGCGACGCGCTCGGCCGGTCCGAAATGGGTGATGAGCCCGTCGTGCATCGCCACGATTGCATCGGTCTCGTGAACGAAGGTCCGCTCGAGTCCGTCGCGGAACGGATCGCCGGTAAAGGTGAGGGCGGGGCCGCGCAGGGCGGTGGGTCGGGCGGGAGACGACATCGAGGCGACGTTCGCACCGAACGGCAAGGCGGGAAAGGGGTGTGCTACAGGAGGCGCCTGCAACGGGAGATTCGGCGATGAGCGAGATCGTATGGCGCGGCATGACGCGGGCTGAGTTGGACAAGGCCTACGACAATACCAATGCGGTGGCCGATTCCGGCCCGCGCCGCGACGGCTGGATCGCGCGCAGCGAACGCTTCCGGGCGCTCCATTCCGAGAGCCTCGACCTCGCCTACGGGCCGCGGCCTCGCAACAAGCTCGACCTGTACCGCTGCGGCGGCGCCAAGGCGCCGCTCTTCGCCTTCATCCACGGTGGCTACTGGCAGCGCAACGCCAAGGAGATCTTCGCCTGCATGGCCGAAGGGCCGCTTGCGAACGGGATGGACGTCGCGTTCCTGGGCTACACCCTGGCGCCCGAGGCCACGCTGTCGGCCATCGTCGAGGAAATCGCCGAAGCGGTGCGCTGGCTGCGCCGGGAAGGGCCGCACCATGGCGTGGCTCAGGACCGGCTGGTCGTGTCGGGATGGTCGGCGGGCGGCCATCTGACGGCGACGACCCTGGCCATGGACGAGGTCGATGCCGGCTTGGCCATCAGCGGCATCTACGACGTCGAGCCCTGTCGGCTGAACTATCTCAACGAAAAACTGAATCTCACGGCCGAGGAGGCGGCACGCATGAGCCCGCTCCTGCATCTGCCGGCGAAGAGCGCGCCCGTCGTCCTGGCCTACGGCACCGCCGAACTGCCGGAACTGCGGCGCCAGTCGGTCGCCTATCACGAAGCGCGCCTCGCGGCCGGCCTCGCCAGTGAGTTGTTGCCGCTCGCGGGATTCAATCACTTTTCCATCATGGATGAACTCGAGGCCCGCGACGGGGCGCTGGCGAAAGCGGCGACTCGCCTTGCGTTCTTGCCTGCTCCCTGACGAAAGAGAGGCGGTTCTGAGGCGGTCATGCAATCGGCGCGCAGCCTACGGCGCGGCGTCGTGTTCCCTTCCCTGGAGATCGAATGATAATTTGCTCGTTCAGGAGGTGTGGCAATGAGCGTCGATCGAGAGGCAGCCGGTGCTGCCCCGAAAGGCGAGCGAGAGCTCCGTTCGAAGTCGACAGGTTGGGTGGCGCGCATCGCCCTCGTGACCGCATCGGTTCTGGTTTCTCTGGCACTGCTCGAAGGGGGATACCGGCTGGTGCTTTGGGGGCCCGAGGGACTCGCGAACTGGCCCAACCTCGCGCGCCAGCGCATGGGCGCCGGCCCCGGCGGCGAAAGATGCCAGTACGCCTACAGCGCGGCACTCGGCTGGACGTCGCCGGCCAACTGCGTGTCGAACGCCTACAATTCCGACGCCGATGGCTTCCGGCGTACCACCGCCCAGGCATCGCTCGCCGAACCGCCCATCCTCGTGACCGGCTCGTCCTTCGCCAAGGGCGACGAGGTGAAGGACGACGAGGCCTGGCCCGCCTATCTGCAGGACATGATCGGCCGGAAGGTGGTGAACGCCGGGGTCAGCGGCTATGCATTCGACCAGATGGTTCTCAGCACCGAACGGCTCGTCCCGAAGGTGAGGCCGCTTTTCGTCATCGCCAGTTTCACGCCGGGTGACATCAGGCGGACCGAACTGAAGGTCGCCTGGAGTCGCGAGAAGCCATACTTCACCGTGACGGATGGCAGGCTCGATCTGCACAACGTGCCGGTCCCCGGAAAGCCCGGCGAGCCGGTCCGGTTCCCCGCCATTGCCGAATGGCTCGGACGCTCGGCCCTGGCGGAACTCGTGGTCGAGCGGCTGGGTGTGCAGCAGGGCTGGTACTTCAGCGAAGTCCGGGGGGCGCCGGTCGGCACCGGCGAGGTGATCGCCTGTCGGCTGATGCCGCGGCTGGCAGCCCTTGGCGTGCCGGTGGTGGTCATGGCGCAATACAGCCGTGGCTACTGGAAGGACAAGGGCTTGTTCGGCACGGCGGACCATCGCGCCATCCAGAAGGTGCTGGGCTGTGCGGCCGCCGCCGGGCTCGTCCCGTTCGACCTGGCCGACGTGCTGAAGGCGGCTGTCGACAAGACGGGCGCGGAAGCGCTCTACCGCTCAGACCACCATTCGGCCGAGGGCAACCGCGTCGTGGCGGACCTCGTGATGCGCGAACTCGTCAGCCGGCGGCTCCTGACGCAGGCGGCCGACCGCTGACGCCGCAGGCATCGGACGACCATGGCCCGCCCGGCTGATCCCCTTCCCGCCGGTTCCCGCGGAAGAGCCCGAATTAAAGGGAATGTGAGAACCGGGGGCGATTGCAACCACCCCCGCGATGTGGCTTTTATGAGCCCTGCCAACATCCCTGCAATGCATTGATGTCCTGACGAGTGGTGGCCGGAGTAGATGTTCGAACGGATGCTGCGAGCCCTGACGCGACCTGCTCATCGCCCTGTCAGAATACTTCCGGTGGTAGCCTGCATGCCCGGCACCGATGTCTGGTTTCTTCGCTTCACGTTCGCGTTCCTGTCGCATCTTCAGCAGGGCGGCCATGTCGTCGACCGGCTGAGCGGACGCTGTATCGGCAATTCTGCAGGCCCCGCGTTCAACTTCGACCATATGAGCGGGGGGCCTCTTCTGTGGGTGCCCGATCTGCTGCCGTCTCGCCACCTGTTCATCGGGCATACGGTCTGTCCCGGGTTCGACAGAATCTCCTCGACGTTCGACTGGTGGGCGAGCACACCCTTCTGTGCGCCGGGTTATGATTATCTCCACGATGGAACGAACCACGGACACGTGCCCGTCGACCTGGCGCCACATGCCTTCGTTCCGGTATCGGTCGGCGATGTCGATGCCGCCGCCTGGACCCATGGCGGACAGCGCATGGTCCTCGTCTATGGCGACCCCATCGAGCATGCCTTGGGCTGTTTTCAGTACACCCGGAATGAGGGCCGCGGGCCCCGCAACCGGCTCGGCCGCCGGCCCCTTCCGGAGCTGCCGTTCCAGGAGTTCGCGTTGCAGCGCGCCTTGCCCTCCTACGCCAGAATGTTCATTTCGTACCAGGCAATGGCACAGGCGGTGCCGGGAGCGGTCCACCTCGTGGCAGAAGACTCGTTGCGGGCGGAGCCTGCCCGTATCCTGTCCGCTATCCTGTCGCACCTGAAGCTCGATCGCTGGCAACCGACCATGATCGACGCCGTTGTCGACTTGGCGCGGCCTAAGCATATCGGGGCGGTGGAGAGGGAACTGGGGAGGAGCCTGACCGCTTCCCGGGCCAGTCGCCGAACGCCGGTGTGGCCCGTTGCGGAGTCGGTCACCGAAGCCGCGATGGACCCGGCCCTGCGCCGCGAAGCTCTGACCTTGCTCGCCTCCCTGGGGGTCGACACGAGGTACTTCGAGGCGCCGCCGGTAACGGCGGCTCCCCGGGCGGACGCAGTCGCCGCTGGCCGCGCGTAGTCTTTTTCGAGAGTGTGCTACTCAACCCCTGGCGGAGGAAAGGCCTTATGGCAGGACATCCGGTCTCCGTCGTGCGATCGCTGCCGCGATGTTGGCATGACCTTCGCTGGCGTATTCCGGAAGTCGTCGCCCGAAAGGGGAGTGTAGCGTGAAGCAGAATATTGTGGTCGCGACGCATCACAAGACCGGCACCGTCTGGATGTCCACGGTGTTCAAGGCGATCGCGCGACGACTCGGCGCGAACTACCTCGATTTCTGGCCGCATTATGGAAAGCTGGATCGAGTTCTGAAGACGCCCTTCATTCTCCTGAACCACAACTCGATCTTTTCACGGCACGCGAACGAGCTTCGCCGGGAAGACGTGCGGATCCTCCATGTCATTCGTGACCCGCGTGACGTGCTCATCTCGGCCATGCACTACCACAAGAAGGCCGGCGAACCCTGGCTCCACGAAAAGGTATCGGGCAGCAAGGATGCCCCGTATCAGCAAAGGCTCAATTCGCTCCCCACGGTCCACGAGCAATATCTTTTCGAGTTGGACAACGCGACCGGCGACACGATCGAAGCCATGCTCGACTGGCAGTATGACAGGGCGAACTGCCTCGAGGTCCGCTACGAGGACCTGTGGGCCGATCGATCCCTGTCCCTCTGGTCGGACATTGCGTCGTTCCTGGGATTCGAAGGTGCCGAACTTGAGGTTTGCCGACAGTGCTTCTGGGAGCACAGCCTCTTCGGCAAGGCTTCGCGGGCCAATCGGCGTCATGCCCGTTCCGGCGAGGTGGCGCAATGGAAGCGTGAGTTCACGCCGGAACTTGCAACCGATTTCCTCTGCCGCTTTCCCGACGCCCTGCAGATGCTCGGATACGAGAACGACGATCAGTGGGTCGAACGCCTGACCGCATCCCCGAAGCCCCCGGCACCGGCCCTTACGGCGATCCAGGATCCCATCATGGGGGACTAGCGGCGGGCACGATGTGTGATGCGATCCAAAACGAAAGGCCCAGCCGTTGCCGGCTGGGCCCTTGTTTTGGTTGGTGGAGCCAAACGGGATCGAACCGTTGACCTCTACAATGCCATTGTAGCGCTCTCCCAGCTGAGCTATGGCCCCGAATTCCTTGGGAAGGCGCGAGGTTATAGTTCCTGCCTCGCGCGCTGGCAACAGCCTCTAGCGGTCGCCCTCCTCCTTGTCGTCGACTTCGACGTCGACCTCGATATCGTCCTCGTCGTCATCGAGATCGTCCGCCGCCAGCGCCTCGTCGCCGTCCACGTCGGGCAGCTCGTCGGCGTCGAGATCGTCCACCTTCTTCTTGGCTGCCGCCGCCTTCGCCGCTGCGGCTGCCGCGGCTGCTGCCGCGGCGGCCGTCGCAGCGGCCGCGCCACGGCCACGGCGAACCTTCACGAAGTCCTCGCGATCATGCTCACGGCCGCACTTGGGGCATTTGATCGGGCTCTTGCCCAAGTCGTAGAAGCGCGCTGCACAGCTCTGGCAGGTGCGTTTGGTGCCCCAGCTCGCTTTGACCACGCTGAATCTCCTGCAAATAAGCTGGAATCGGCCGAATGGGCCGCGAGGGAGCGCGTATGTCACGCGTCTTTCACCCTGTCAAAACCAAATTCGGGCATGCTAGGAGGGCGCCGCGCCGCGTCCGCCTTCCGCCCCACTTTTGCCGTGGAGACCGCCCTGTCCGCTCATGCCGCTCCGGCGAAGCTCATCGCCCGACCCGTGGACCGGCTGCTGGGCCGCGTCCGGGCACCCGGCGACAAGTCGGTCTCCCACCGTTCCCTGATGTTCGGCGCCCTCGCGCTCGGCGAGACCAGAATCACCGGCCTGCTCGAGGGGGAGGACGTGCTCGCCACCGCGGCGGCGCTGCGGGCGCTGGGCGCCAAGGTCGACCACGAGGGGGGCGGCGCATGGCGCGTGCGCGGATTCGGCGTCGGCGGGGCGCGCGAGCCCGACAATGTGCTCGACCTCGGCAATTCCGGAACGTCGGCCCGCCTGCTGTCGGGGATTCTCGCCAGCCATCGCTTCACCAGTTTCATGACCGGCGACGCCTCGCTGCGCCGACGGCCGATGCAGCGGGTCATCGTGCCGCTGTCGCAGATGGGCGCCCGCTTCGAGGCCCGCGAGGGCGGCCGCATGCCGCTCGCCATCGTCGGCACCGACGAGATGGTGCCGATCGAGTACCGTCTCCCGGTCGCCTCGGCCCAGGTGAAGAGCGCCATTCTCCTCGCCGGCCTCAATACGGCGGGCGAGACCACGGTGATCGAACCCGAGGCTACGCGCGACCATACCGAGCGCATGTTGCGTCATTTCGGCGCCGAGGTGCGGGTGGTGCCGGCAGATGGCGGCGGCAAGCGCATCACGGTCGTCGGATGGCCCGAACTCAAGGCGCGTGACATCGTCGTGCCGGGCGATCCCTCGTCGGCCGCCTTTGCCGTCGTGGCGGCTTCCATCCGGCCCGGCAGCGACGTAACGGTCGAGAATGTCGGCCTCAACCCGCTGCGCGCCGGCCTCTACGACACGCTGCGCGAGATGGGTGCCGACATCACGGCCGAGAACGCGCGCGAAGTGGGCGGAGAGCCGGTGGCCGACCTGCGCGTGCGCGGCGGCGAGCTTTGCGGTGTCGAGGTGCCGCCCGAGCGGGCGCCGTCGATGATCGACGAGTATCCGATCCTGGCCGTGGCCGCGGCCTGTGCCCGCGGCACCACCCGCATGCTGGGTCTGGCCGAACTGCGGGCCAAGGAAAGCGACCGGCTGGCCAGCGTGTCGGCCGGACTTGCAGCGAACGGCGTTCGTCACGAAATGGGCGCCGATACGCTGTTCGTGCACGGCACCGGCGCGGCGCCGATCGGTGGCGGGACCGTCGTCACGCATCTCGACCATCGCATCGCCATGTCGTTCCTGGTGCTGGGACTGGCCTCGCGGGACGGTGTGGCGGTCGACGACGGCTCGCCGATCGACACCAGCTTCCCCGGCTTCGCCCGGCTGATGGGTGCGCTCGGGGCGAGGATCGAGGCGGCGTGACCCTGCGGCCGGTCATCACGATCGACGGGCCCGCGGGGGCAGGCAAGGGCACGCTCGCCCGCCGGTTGGCCAGCCATTTCGGGCTGCCGCACCTCGACACCGGCCTGCTCTACCGGGCGGTCGGGCTGAAGGCGGAGAAGACCGGCGGTTCGCCGGCCGGGATCGCGGCCGCGCTGCAGCCGTCGGACCTGACCGACCCAGAGCTTCGGACCGATGGAGCGGGCCAGGCCGCATCGAAAGTCGCGGTGATTCCGGAGGTTCGCTCCAACCTGCTGGATTTCCAGCGAAAATTTGCGACTCAGCCAGCCGGCGCCGTGCTCGACGGGCGGGACACGGGCACCGTCATTTGCCCCGATGCGCCGGTGAAACTGTTCGTCACGGCCAGCGTCGAGGCGCGGGCGGAACGGCGGTACCGGGAGTTGCGCGCCAGGGGTGTCGACATTATAAAGCCGCGCGTTCTTGCCGAGATGGCGGAGCGGGACCGTCGCGACAGCGAACGGGCGG
>VFQN01000857.1_pt1 | contig 54477 bp, 77 predicted proteins | sample 3512371 | NCBI WGS metagenome assembly VFQN01 (sample SAMN10412370, study PRJNA504923) | tailings metagenome | isolation source: Replicate 2 from Balatoc abandoned mine | place: Philippines: Itogon, Benguet | collected 2017-08-28
GTTTGCCTGGAGCGCCGGTTCTAGCATGTCCAGTTGTTGCTGTGGCATTTTCTTTTTTTGCACAAACGGCGCGCTTTGGCTCCGGGACCATCGTTTTTCCCAAGCCTTTGCCCGCTTTCACGTAGCAAGCAGCCATATGTCCTCAAATGTAATTTATAAGGAAGTGATGCATGTGTAGCTTGAGATACCTGTAACGTCGCAACCCCACAGCCAGTATGGCGGCGACGTTTGTGTGCAGACATAATCCCGCTGAAGTGGTTGGGACTGCCTACGATAAGGTTCAATCAAAAGTTCTAGTAACAGTACAAGGCGATGGCGTGACGGCTTTTGACTCGGAACAGGTGCGCATCCCCGAGCCACCTGCCATACTAGCACATGCATGCATAGCTACATGAGCAAAGGAGGGCCATCTTTTATTTATGTCAACGTGCCGAACTGTCGTGCCTCTGTCACGGCGGCCGTCGAAAGAATGTTGGCGGCTTGACTGCGTTTTACTGAGCAGGTCCCATTCATGCACTGCAGAGGCGCACTGGTAGCTATGCCCTCGGGCCACGTTCGACATTAGAGTTCCAGACTGCCGGCGTACGGTGCAGCCTGCCACGGGGTCCCGACCAGGCGCCGCGCTCCGTCGTCGCCGCTGTCGTGCGGGACAATGCCAGCAACTCGCACTCCCTCTGCAGCTTTGATGACGGGGGGTCAGTGCACTCCTTCGCGGACGCCCCCGTCCGGCTGCAGCTCCCGGGGCCAGCACACAGCTGCCACGTGCTGCACCGCACCCTGCACCGCTCTGGCACACAACAAACACGCGCGGCCGTGGTGCTAAACGACGGGAGGATAGGCGTAACCGACCTCACAGCAGGCTCCACCGCGGGCCCGCTCACCGTGCTCCCCGCCCCCGCCTCCTCCCCATCTCCCCGCCGCACCCTCGCCTCCAGCCACGGCGACACGCTCGTGGTCCTGACGCAGTCCGCCCCCGGCTCCGACGCACTCCTTCGCGTCCTCAGAACCTCCAGCACCGCCCAGCCTGATTTCCCAGGCCTGACCCAAGTCAAGTCCCTCACCGTGCCCTGTCCCGGCGGCACAGCGCACAACGCAACCCCCCTGGGCCTCACCCTCAGCTTCACCTACGTGCTAGTGCATTGGTCCAACGCACACGCCACAGCCATCCACGGGCTGCCCGGCGGCGCGACCACACCCCTGCGCGCCGTGACGCTCCCCCTGGCGGAGGCGGTCAGCGCTAACGGCGCCGGCTGCTCCACGTCAGCTCCTGCCCAGCCTACAACCCCCGGGCCAGCGGGGACCCCCGCAGCCGGCGGCAAGAAGCGGAAAAACGCAGGAGCGGCGGCGACACCGGGGCCGGCGGGAGCTGCAGCGGCGGGCAGCGGCGGCGGCGGCCCTAGGGTGCTGTGCGCAGCGGTGGACGACGGGCAGTTCCTTGTGCTGGACCTGGATTCGGGTGCGGCGCGGTCGCAGGTGTGCTACAGCCTGCACGACGCGCAGTTCGGGTGCCCCCTGGCGTCGGGGGTGGTGGAGGTGGACGCGCCGCTGCTGTCGCTGCAGCAGGCGCAGTGCTCCGTCGTGCACGCGGACGCGGAGGCCACCGTCGTACGGCTGGGCGGTGCCGTACACGTGCTGCACGTGCGGACGCAGCCCGTCAGCCTGCTGTCGCTCGTGGCGCGGCTGTCCGTGTCAGCGTCGGCGTCAGCCGCAGCCGCTGCGGGAGGGGCACCGGGGTCGGGGTCAGCCTCCGTGCCCGCAGCGGCGCGCGGCGCACCTGCCGTCGGCGGCAGGGCGGTGGCGGCGGCGCTGGCGGCGCTGCCGCAGCCGGTGCAGCTCGACCCGGGGCTGCTGCGGGCCCCGGCGCCGCCGGCGCCTCTGCCCGCCAACACGCACGCCGGCACCATCGCCATCACCGCCGCCCTTGCCGCGGCCGCCGCCGACGCCGGTGAGGTCGTTGTGCTGCAGCCGGTGCCCGCCACAGCCTTCTCCCGCCCCGCCGACATCTGCAGCTCGCTGGTGGAGCAGCTCTCCGCCGTGCAGCCCCCCGCCGTACCCTCGCAGCAGCTCCTCGACTCGGCTGTGTCGTACATCGCCGGCCGGCGGCAACACGGCATGGGGATACCGCCCCAGCTGCTGAGCCTCACGGCGCAGGGCCTGGTGGCCGCCAAACTCTGGGCCCAACTGGCCACGTTGCTAACCCACATCACTCCGGGGGGCCTGGTGGACTGCTCGAGCGTGCTGGTTGCCGCAGCGACCGCGCAGCAGTACGCGCTGCTACCCCGCCTTGCCACGTGCCTAGACGAGGTGGACCCGAACGCGCTGGTGAACACCCTGGCCATCCTTCTGGCGCCCACCACCCGTAGCAACCTCCCCGAGCGGCAAAAGCACCACGCGGCGCTCCGCCGTACGGCGGAGTCCCTCGTGGCCGCCGCCGAGTCCGCGGCGGCGGCGGCGGAAGGGCCCGCCCCGCAGGGGCGCGGACGGGGCCGGGCGGCGGCGGCGGACCCGGCGGCGGCGCTGGCGCTGGCGCAGTGCGGCGCGGCGGCGGTTGACGGTTGGTCGTACCGTGAGGCGACGCTGCACGCGCTGCTGGCCATGCCTGTGGACGCGCCGGCGGTGCAGGTGGCGCTCAAGGGGCTGCCGGCGGCGGCGGCCGACGCGCTGCTGGGCTACCTGGCCAAGTGGGTGGCCAAGTACGCTGGCGGGGCGCTGGGGGAGCTGGCGGCGGGGGCAGTGCTGCCGCAGGAGCTGCTGTTCCCCTACTACCACCAGGTGGGTGCGGGTGTGGATGTGGGTGGGCCTGGGGTGGGGCTTCAGGGCGTGCGCGGGGCGCCACAAGCGTGTGCACGAATGCGGTTGGGCAAGCTGAGCCAGGCGGTCAGGGGCCGAGAAGGCCATGTGCCGGGGCGATTGTATTAAGGACCGACACGCATTCTCTACGCTTACCTCAGTGTAAGCAGGGGTTGGCAGACAGGAATCAGACCGGGAATAGGGACAGGGGACACGGATTGGAAGGCGTGGCGGCTGGCGCGACCGGTGATGCCATTATGCTTTCTTTCACAGTTTGTCCGAGGGCTTGCCCGTGGAAGACGAACGTACAACGCTGAGGTCACTTGCCATAGTAGCCAGGTGTCTCTGTGCCGCCACAGGATCGGGCTATCGGCCTACGTTAGCACGTTGCATAGCATCCCCGCACGTTGCCTCTAGCTGCACCTCTACGCGGCGAGACCGCCGCCAGACCGATGATTGTCATATGCTTTCTTTCACAGTTTGTCCGAGGGGCCTTCCCCAGGGAAGACAAACGTACACTGATGAGGTCTGTCGGGCTCCTACAGCACCAGCCGCACATGTGATTTTACCCTCCATGCCATCCCTGCCACCCCACCACCCCTCCGACATCCGTTCCTGACCCCCCTACCCACCCCTGGCCCTCTCTTCCTCCAACCTAACAGGTGCTGGAGTGGACCCGCATGGTGGTCGACGCGCACCTCACCCGGTTGCTGATGGCACGCACTCCGCAGCCCGCCCTGGAGCAGCTGGAGGCCACGCTGGGGGCGGCGGTGGAGGGCGCGCGGCGGCTGGCGCTGCTCAAGGGAGCCCTCGAGCACGTGGCGGCACGTGCCCCCCTGCCCGCCGCGCACATGGCCGTGGCCACACAGTATACGGCTGAGGTACTGGACCTGCGAGTGCGGTAGTTGGTGGTTGAAAGGAGCGTTTGCAGGATGGTTTGCGGGGAGCTGTAGTGGTGGTTGGTGGTTGGTGGTGGTGGTAGGTGGGGAAGTCGGCTGCTGGTTCGGTGCTGGGGTACGGACAAAAGCTTCTGGGCTCTGGGCGAACCGTAGCTGCGGCGTGTGCTGTGGTGGCAAGACAGGTGGTAGCACAGGCTCGACATCCCAAGCGGGTGATGCCAGTGTATGCTGCCTGCCTGCGGTGGCGTCGGGGCTTGAGCATGAGGGGTGCGGAAGGGATCCTGCATGGATGGGTGACGTAGCCGCATAGCAATTGTCCTGCAATACAGACACTGGTTTGCCGCAGGCGCTCCGCACTGCTCACGACCTTTCACCTCTGTAACTGTGAACAGCTTTGCTGGAAACATTTGTGCGTGTCAACAATTGTGACGGATGCAGTTCTAGGCAACAGACTCGGAAACCTCTTGTACAGACTTCCAACCGCAGCTTTTGGTGAGGCGAAAGGTTAGCTACACATAACGCGATGGGTTGCTGCGCTTCACGGCCGCGTAAGTCGCCACAGGCTCTGGAATAGCGGGCGTGACTCAACGTTGGCATCAGCACGGTACAGAGCTATGATGCGCTTCCCTTCAGAGATAACAGCGTCGTGACTCGTAGTTGCAGTTAGGCATTGCCTGCAGCAGGTTGTCCTCAGGTCCTACCAGCCCAGACGCCGGCCCATGGGTCGCCAGCGTACCGTGGGGCGCTCAGTGCGTCAGCGGAAGCCCCGACTGTTGCCTACAGCGCGCAGTCCTCACAACTGACCATCAATCACATACCGGTAACAAGCAAGTGCAACTGCGCTCCTTTTTTTCTGCTTGCAGGCGTGTTTGAGCCTCCTCCTAGCACCCAGCCCTACACCGGCTACACGCCGCCTCCCGCCCCGTACCCAAGCGGAAACCCCGCCTACCCTCCGCAGCAGCAGAACAGCGCCTACCCCTACATAGGCCCCGACCGCGACGGAAAGCAACAGTACCCCGGCTACGCAAGCACGCCGTACAATGAGGGTAGGTACCGGAACATGGTTGTAGCGTACTGTACAGCCTGTCGGCCACATGGCTAGTCTGGGCTAGTTCACTAAGGAACAGCTTTTACTTAGACCAATACATTGCTTCCACACCCTACCGCAGGCAATGGGACGCAAGGCGGCTACCCCAATGGCTACAATCCAGCACAGCAGCCACCGCCTGGTTATCCTGCGCAAGGCGCACCCTACGTCCAGCCGGCCCAGGGGACGCCGTACTATGGTACCTATCAGCCACCGCCAGGTGGGCGTTCTGTGGGACGTGGGACGTGGTACGGGGTTGCTTGCGGCACAGTTCCGTTGCTTGCTTGCGAGAAGCGGAGCCCTGCAGCACCGGGACTTGGCAGACAGGTTTTTTTTCTGTGAAAATGAGTGGAAAGTGAGGCTGCTTGCAGCATCGATACAAGCGTGAACAGCAGCACCCTAGGGGCATGCAGCACCGGCCCGTTCGCTGGGGCTCGAAGTTGACAACCCAGGCATGCGTACGGCAGGTCTGGCTGATGTGCTGGGCGTTAGGTTGTGCCCACCCTGGCTATCTGACGCCATTTGAAACCCATGCTGACAGCGATGATACTGCCGCTTCCTTTGGTGTGCCCACCGTGTGCCCCGAAACCAGGAGGCCAAGGCTGGCCCTACCCAGGGGCACCACCCGGCGGCGGCTACGGCGGTGTTGCGGGCGGGGGCCTGGGCGGACGGCCGGGCGGCATGCTGGGCGGCGGTGGCGGCGGCATGATGATGGCGGGGGTGGGCGGCCTGGCGGCAGGGATGCTGCTCGGGGAGGCGCTGGATGGGCCGGACGGGTGGGGTGATGGAGGAGGCTTGGGGGACTGGTAATAGGCTACTGGTCTAGGCCCGGTGTTTCCGGTGTAGGGTTGTGCGCTTGCGCCAGGATGTGAGGGAATGGGCCGATGGGACGTACAGGCTGCAGCGGTCCGGTGCCGGAGCTGGTGCCGGAGCTCGTACGTCATCGGATTGGCAGGTGATGTCCTCAATGGTTATGGTTAGAGAGGCGCTTTTCGGGTGGACTGGGCCAGTTTGGGCCCTGTGACAGTGGTTGCACGGCGTTTTCCTCGAAGAGGGGCTCAGGGACAATGGGCACTGTGCGTCCAGGGCGGGTGCCCAACGCCAGGACCCTGGACTCAAGGTTGCCGCTGGGAAGGACCGTTTAGTTTTCAAGGGCAGGGTACGTGAAACAGGAACAGAAGTGCTTTCCTCTATAGCAGCTGCGTGACGCCTTGCATGTGCTCCTGTCCTGGCGTGACAGGGCCACACAAGGCGCCAAACCGCCTGGCCGTTGCAGTTGCCCGGCGCACGTAGGACCGCTGCCCCTTCCATGCGCACTTAGCACGCGAGCTATAAGGCGGCTTTTAGCATTTCGTGCTGAGCTGTAAGCTTATAGCTCGGATACATGCAACAGTAGGCTCGACCCCACGTGAAATCGACCCATTCCCGCTCGCTCTTCTGTATGGTTCGGAGATCAAGTGTGACACATTAGCTGAATAGACAATATAGACAAATGGGCTGTGGAGCGTCATCTGGGAGTGAGTGAAGGGGAAAAGGGAACCCTGAACCTGTCCTCACAGCAGCCGACCGCAACCAGGCATTGCACCAGCATGAGCGCCTAGAGCGCGCCGCCGTTGTCACCAACATATTAACTGAGACATCTTACTAGCACATGAGCTGCCGCGCGACCGCACAAATGCCACTGCTCGAAGCGCTGGTCCGACACATGCCGCTAGGAAGCTACCACCGACCAACGTGCGCACCTGCGTCATTCTGCAGAGGACGTTCACCATCCCAACGGTTACAACGGTGGACATCCAGGTGGATACCCTGGCCAGTACCCACAGGGAGGCGCCTACCCCGCCCAAGGTAAGGCCCATCGCCCGCACGCAGGCAAACAGGACATCATTTCCGCGGGATCTCAGCCTCATGCTTAGATGTGGACGCGCTTCTCGCTTGCAGGATATGGTCAAGTGCAGCGCAGCGGCAGCGGGAGCAGCAGGAGCAGCGGCAGCGGCCACGGAGGCCACCGGGCACACGGCGGGAACGTCTACCCCGCAGCCCAACCGTACGGCGCTCCTCCACCTGGGTATGGCGCACCACCCCCAGTAGGATACGGCGCTCCTCCTCCAGGGTACGGCGCACCTCCCCCTCCAGGGTACGGCGCTCCGCCGCCGCCTGGGTACGGTGCACCTCCGCCGTACGGCGCTCCCCCGGGCGGCTATTACCAACAGCCGGGGTACAACCAGCACCACCACCAAGGCGGGGGTATGGGTGCGGGGGCAGGCATGGCGGTGGGCGCGCTGGGCGGGGCCGCGCTGGGGCTTGGTGCTGGCCTGCTGATTGCGGACGCTGCAGATGGCAGCATCTTTGACGAGGGCTTTTAGCCGATGGCGTCACGGACGTGCATTGCTGTAGGATGGAGCCTGTTAAGAATGAATGAACGTGCGCTGGCGGTGTGGTGTGCAAGGCGCTGAGACTATGCGCAAGGACGCGTGCGTAACCAGGGCAGCTCCCCCTGTCGCCTGTCACATAGCGGCTGTGTGTTACATGTTGCATCGCTGCAGCGCAAGCTGCTGCAGGTGTGGCTTGGAGCCTTGTGCTGTGTTAGGCCAGGTTAGGCTGGCTGCCTCGATTCTAACCTCGTTTGCATTGATGCCTGCGTCGGCGTTAGTATGAGCGTGGTCCCTAGGGTGCGCGTAGCCCTTTGCCTAGATCCTAGGTGTTGGTGCAATTCATTGGCTGGTTGTGGACGCGCCCTCTGCTAGGGGGCGCCGTAAAGGCAAGGTACTGACAGCGGTTGGTGTAACGCTCGACGGTATGAACTGGGACACCATGCACGGCGCGCAGCTGCGCAGAAGTCTTAATTCATGGAGCATGGACTCGAGGGGGACGCTGCCATGGCCTTCTGCAAGGTTCGCAAGATTGTCTACCAGTATCCCTCAACAGTTTCACGAGGCTAGAAGGCTGTAGAGGCTCTGGCGCCCTGGCTGGGAAAAACGCCCTCGCCCGTGTGCACCGACGCCATGTTGTCAATGTGGTGAAGGTCTGAGCAGGTTTGAGCAACACACATGCATTATACATTGGCAGGAAAGGCCTTCAGGCTCTTCCCTCATACCCTGCAGACACGTGCAATTAAGCTCGTAGCCAGTAAGGAACTCCAGGCTTAACACGAGACTCCTCACTGATATGCATCCAGCTGCGCCTGCGCTGTTTCCGCGCCACAACACACCAACAGGGTGACACAAGCAGTTTGTTTCAGGGGCTCGCGACCGCCGCACGCGCACTGGCTGTCCCAATGCTGAACGTGGTGCCCCTGAGTGAAAGAATAAGTTCATGCAGAACGTCTCGTCCATGCTACCAGAGAAGCAGACCGGCGGCCACACAAGACGAACAGACACGAGACCAGGAAGTGCTTTCCCGTACGGCCAGGCGTGCTGAAACAGCACCCAACCCAATGCCCCGCCAAAACAGTCAAAAAGTGCCATCAAAGGCCCCTCCCTGTGCCCCCATACCCCTTGGCTGACAGGGCCCATCAGCACGGGTCCAGGGCCAACCAGCGCACACCGCAACATCCGCCGGCACCTGGCCAGGCGGTTGGCTGACTTCCACTGGAGGGCACAGGGCATACCATGACCTGCACCAGGGGGAGGAACTTGGTAGTAGCACCAAGCCTACACAAAAGCTCACGTCAGGACCCTCTTCAACACATGCGCAATCACCAGGCCGGTCAGCAAGCCAAGCCACGCTTCCATGATGCCTCGCCAATGCCCGCCCCTACGAGGCATTCCGCAGTGGAATCAGAAAACACTGCGCATTCCAAAAGCAGCTATCGCAACGTGCCTCCAGAAAACATCAACATCAAGACCGGGACGCAGACGCCCCGCATGCAGTAAAAAGCACTCCTGCAAAGCATCGCCAAAACTCCAAAACACCGCCACGCCTTCCATGCAATTTGGTGGACACAAGCGCATCCAGTATGCCCGCCCGCTACCATTCTTCACCTGCGCTACCATGCCTTGCAACACACTGTGGCGCTGCGCAAAGCCAACCTGGCTTGGCGGCCAGCCTTGCTCCGCCTCTGCCGCCTGCTCCGCCCCCCTTACTTCTCGCACTCCTTTAGGTTGATCCTGCTGAGCAGGATCAGGAAGCGCTTCTCCCCCGGCACGCTCCACACGAAGCCCAGCTCCGCGCCGCCCGTCACGGGGCTGGCCCCCACGGCGAACACCAGCAGCTCGCCGTCAACCCACCGAGGGCTGCACAAAGGCACAGGGCAACATGTGGAGCACGTCAGCAAGCGATTTTTACTCCTCATCGCGGTCGGTCAGCGCCAAGCACTGCGTAGAGAGCTGAGATAACTGACACCAGCGCAGCGTTTTTTTCCCCTCTCACCTCTTGTACCCCGCCATGGCCACGCGGCCCTCGCCCTTGTACCGCGCCGTGATGCCCAGCTCCTCGGGGTACACGTCGCGCGGGTCCAGGCGGTGCCGCCGCCCCACGCGGGCGCGGAACGACACCTCGCTGGCGGGCACGTTGGGGTCACCCGTAACCTGCACGAGGGCGTGTGCAAAGTGTCGTACAAGTCAGTCCAGGGCCAACGGGCTACTCGTGCGGTCCAGTTACCAGCTTCCCGGAAGCCACCTACACCACGCAGTACATCGTGGAGTGCCGTGATAGAGCGCTTTCCTCTTCGCCCACCTTGGTTGCGCACACCACCTCCTCTCCGTCCATCATGGTGCGGTTGAGCTGGATGAGCTCGGGGCCGTGCGGCCCGAAGGCGCCCAGGTACAGCCCCGTGAAGGGGTCAGAGCGGGGCAGGTCCGTGGGGATGCGGTTGTACTGGATGCGGGTGGCGCTGGTCTTGGACGCCGGCGACACGGGCGCGGTGGGGAGCGTGGGCGGCTTGGGCACGGAGGACGAGGAGAAGGCGGAGCGGGAGCGGGCCGAGGAGGCCTGGGAGGCCGGCACGGTGGCGGTGGCGGAAGAGGAGCCGTCGGCGGACAGCTCGCCGCTGAGTAGCCGCTGCGCCAGCACCCGCAGCGCGATGGCCAGGTTGTGTGGCGGCACGGGCCGGCCGGCGCGGGCGGCCTGCAGCTGCGCCACCCGCTCCGCCAGGCGGTCAAACGTGTCCTTGCTGCGCACACGCGCGCCGGCGGACCCGCTGCCCGCCTCCTGCCGCCGCTGCTCCTCCGCCTCGCGCGCCGCGCGCTGCTGCTGCCGCATGAGCCGCCCCACCGGGATCTCGATCACGATGCTCTGCTCGTCCGCGTCCATCACCGAGGTGGCCACCGCATCCACCGTGCCGTACCCCGTGGACAGCATGTCGAACGACACCTGCAGCTCGCTGTCATCCTCGTCGCTGTCCGCGTCCAGGCCCGCAGGAGGCGGCGGCGCCTTGGCCTCCACCGCATCCAGCATGGTCCGCTTGCCCTCCGCCCTCGACCCGGACCCGCTCGCCGCATCCTCTGCCCCCTGCTGCGGCAGCGGAAGCACCAGCTCCAACTCCGCCAGCGGCACCTCCTCCCCTTCGCTGATGCCCGCGAGGGTGCTCCCGCTGCCGCGCTGCTGCTCCCGCAGCAGCGCCGCAGCACTAGGGCCCATATCGTCCTCCTCCTCCTCACCCTCGTCGCCAGAGTCGTCCTCAATCGGCACTGCCGCCCACCGCGGCAGGCCGCTGCCTAGCGCCGCCGCCGAGGCGCTGCCCTGTAGCCCGCTGCTGCTGCTGCTGGCCCCGGCGCCCTCCTCAAGCACGGTGAAGGTGAACCTGTCGCGGCCCTGCATGGCCACCAGCGCGGGCACCCGCGTCAGCTCCGTGAGCACCCCGTCCTCGTCGTCGTCGTCCTCCGCCCGCTGGAAGCCGTCCTCGTCGGCGGCGGGGGGCGAGCGGGGCGAGGCCGAGGAGGGGAAGGCGGAGGCGGGGGAGCGGCCGCTGGTGCTGGGCGTGCTGCCGCGGGCCGTGGAGGATGAAGACGAGGGCTTAGAGTCGTCGCCCTGCGGAGGGAGACCGGGGGGTGCCGTCAGCAATCCTTGTACCATAGTGACGATGAAAAGAGGTGAACTTCGCCTCTCTGGCAGGGCAATGTCACCTAGGATGTGCCGGTACCGTAAGGGTCGGTAGGGCAAGTTACGGCATCAAGCACCGGTTTCCGTGAGGCAACACCGTTGGCAAAGACAAGCCGCAGATCACGAAATGATTGGCTCACCGCAAGCGCTGCAAGCGTTGCCCGCATCTCCTCCTCCTCCCAGCCCGAAAACTGCGATTTGACGGGCTTGGGCGGCAGCACGCTGATGCGCGCGCTGCCGTCCCGCGCCACGTGGATGCTGAGCCGCACCACGCTGGCGGGGTCCAGCTTGGGCCCGGCCTGCGCCTGTGCGCCCTCCTGCTCCTGCACCCCCTGCTGCTCCGCCTTGCCCTTGGCGCCCTTGGCACCGTCCGTGCCCTTGGGCGCGGGGGGCCGCAGCGCCACCGCCTGGTGCAGCAGCTGGCTGGGGTTCAGCTGCTGCTGCTGCTCGCCCGCTGAGGACCCTGAGGTAGACGCAGCCGCGCCACTGGCCTGGCGCACAAAGACCTCCATAAGGGGGGTGCCGATGGTGCCCCCGCCCAGCCCAGTCGCGTCCAGACCCCCACGGCCGCTGCCGCTGCTGCTGCTGCTGCCGTCCGCCCGGTCCAGCAGCTGCATGAGCTTGTTCTCCCGCCACCCGTTCATCTGCGCGATGTCGCGGGCCATGTACACCCGGCCGGTCCAGCGCCCGAACTCGGGCTTCACGTGCAGCAGGTGGCCCGAGAAATCGTCGCTGCCCGCCTTGCCGGCCCACCACCCCGCCAGCCCCACCAGACCCTTGTCGCGCAGGTCGGCTGCGGTTGAGTACTGCTCGTTGGCGAGAGCGTCCTGTGGGGTCAACATTTGCAGGCGCGTTTAAGGAACAAGATGTTTTTCATCCCCAACAAGGGAAGGTAGGAACGCACTCCTGAACCCTGTTCAGCCGCCCTGAGGAGCGGCTTCAAGTCTGCCAGGGCAGGACTGACCGGGCAGCTGCTTTACCTACCTGCAGCTGGCGTTGCACTGCAGCAACGGTGTCTGCAGCTTGAATCTCCTGCATCTTCTTCTTGTGGCGCGCTGCATCGCTGTAGCGCTCTTGCCGCACAGCGGTGTTCAGTTCCACCTGCGACAACAACAGTACTGTCATTAGGCTACGTGTCGCCTTGGGTACGACTCGGTAAGGTCGCACACCTCCAGGCAAGCCACGAGGGCAGGTGCGCTGCACAACCCCACCTGGTAGTGAGCGGCGTCCTCAGCGAGCTCGTCCATGGTATCGAAGTGCGCCAGCCACTGCTCCCAACTGGATGGCTGTGTTGCAGGGCTGTCCGCAAAGTCTGCGGCATCAAAGTTGCCTGACACGCTGACGGCGCCAGAGGCACCGGCGAGGCTCTGGGAGCTGTTGCCCAACTCCCGCAAGAGGGCTGAATTCAGCGCAGAAGCCTGCAAAGGTTGTAAGGGATTTGTGAGAAGGCCAGTTGTGTTCTGGGTTGCTGGGCAACGCTGGGGGTTCGCGGCAGCTCGACTGCGACGCGACATGGGACGGCTGTTCCCCACGATACTGCGAGTCTAAAGGACGCGGCTGCAGCAAACACAAGACCCTCCCATCTCTCACCAGCCGTTCTATGCCATGGCCAGCTTGTATACCCGCGCAGACTCACCTGTGAACCTGGACTTGCTTCGGCTCGCGCAACCACGCTGAGCAATCGCGACAGACCATGCGACCGTCGCCCAGTACTGGCTGCTACAATTGGTCGAACATTAGCAGATGGCTGGCAGTGGCAAGGGCCGCACGGAGTGCCCTGGCGCCGGCTGGTCCCAAGGAACGGCTGGGGGTGCATTCTCTTCGGACGTGTCTATCCTGCTGGGAAACCAGTGGATAAGGGCACGGTAAGAGCCAGGCATAGACGTGGACGTAAGGACATTTTAGGTCGTTCAAGCTACGGAGTGTATGACAAGCGCTATTCCACGAGCCACACGGGCAACTATACCCGAATCATGCCATGTAGCCTGCTGCAACATACAAAAATGCATCCTGCTTCTTCGCCGAAACCCAGCGATATAGCTTTTTGCGACGGCACACCTGGTGCTGGGAACACGCTGGTGTGGATGGAGACTGCCCCGCACACCCAAGAAGCTGCCTACTCCTGGCGCACGGCGCTCGGCTGGCCTTTAGGCACACTACAGTGGCATTGCGCCAGCACAATCGACTGTAAGGACACCGGCTGGCACAGTTTGCGTTGCAGAGTCACAGATGCTTAAAGCGGCCTCAAGGCAGGCAATCGCCAAGTTGCTGCAGTAGTGGCATACCAATCCTCGCTAATGAAAAGGCCGGAAACAGGTTCGACGAGGAAAGCTGCATGTGTGCCGTACGCCTCGCCGCAATTCACGCTCCTTTCCCTAAGCTCTTGGGGGCCAAGCTCAACAACCCGACACCCTGTCTTCAGCTGTTTGCTCCCAAAGGCAGCTCGGATCCGCTTGGCCAGAGCGTATGCAAGCACTTGCAACACATACAATCAACCCAAAGTGGCCAACGCGAGCAACTAGCCACGCCAATCAACAGGGCATGCATAAGGCTAATGAGAAGCTCCATCCATGCTGCTCTGTGCCCTTGCAACAAGGCCATCACCTTGGTCGCGGCTACCATGGTCCATGCCCCACTTGACCGACCGAGTTGACCCAACTCACACCTCCCCAATCACTGAAGCCCCGACAATAGTGCCGCTTGCGAACTGTGGGATGTCCGTTGGTCCAGCCGGCGAGGTCGACAGCGCCTCGAGGCACAAAGTTGCGACACGAGCAGCTGCAGAGCAGAGGGGGATTGTGACAGTTACTAGCAGGCGCGAGGCGCCTGTGCCGCAAGCACAAACATCAAGAGCAGGGCCAGCTGCTGCGACAAGAACGAAAGCCGGTACAGAATATGAGGCAGCGAAACGACGCTGCGTCCGTCTGCCCTTACCGGAGTTGTGGTTCTGCCCTGTGACGAGCGTGCCGTCCTGCACGGCGTTCTCCATGTTGATGTCCGCGGGCTGCACCTTGGCCCCCAGCTCCTTGAGCTTGGCCTCCAGCTGGAAGGGCACTGCCCCTGCTCGCATACGTGCGGGTAACACCAGCTCACCAGGGTAACATACCAATTTCTGCAAGTCAGCAGCTTCTTGCGACCGCAGCACGTGAAAGGCAGGCTGTGGCCCCGCTCGCACGCGGCGCACCCACCTGCTGCGCCCGTGTGCTCCTCCTCCGCCTGCGTGAAGCACGCCAGCGTGCGGCCCTCCACCAGGGGCTTTCCGTCCGGCCCCTTGACGCCCAGCAGCCCGGCGGGCCCGTGGCACACCGTGCCAATGATGCGGCCTGCGGCGGGGGTGTACGGCGTAGCTGTCAGCCGCGGGAGTGCGTGAGGTAGCCTTCAGAGCTTTGCCGTCCGGTCGGACGCTTGTGGCTTCCTTGCCTTGACACGCATGTGTGCGTCGGGCACGGGACCTTCGAGCAGAGGCTGGGACCTCTGCATACCGTAGCATACCGTGTCCTGCCCATGCTGCCAAAGAACGCAGGAGTGCAGGCGTGCTAACCCACCTGCCTCCGCCGCCTGCCCCACCACGCGCTCCAGCTCCTTGTTGCCGGGCATGTCGGCCATGGCCGCCTGGCCGCCCGCCAGGTACACCACAACGTAGGCGGAGGGCAGCTGCACGCCCTCCAGCGGCACGCTTTGGTGCAGCTGCAGCATGGCGGCGTCTGCGGGGTGGGACCGGGGGCATGGGCGGCTGGGTACGTAGGGGGTGCGCGCATGTTGGGGACGCTGTGAGTGTTCCGGCATGGGGCATGTTGGCCTGACCCATATCGCAGGCCGTGGCCGTGGGGTTGTAGCATTGTACGGCAGCACCTGGAAAGGTCACTTCCGGTTTCAACCTAGGAGCGTCTTGCGCGTTTTGCGAACCTCCTTGGCACGGTAACATTGACAGCCCTTACGCACCGCGCCCCACGCACCGTCCGCCATGAAGCGCGCCACCTCGGGGATGCTGTCCCGCTCCGCCAGGCTGGCGGCGTCCACAGGCACCGGCCCGCCGCGCACAGAGGCGATGGTCACGTCGTAGCCGTTGCCCTGCGCCACACGCACGGGCCACACCGCTTTCGAGTAGGAATGTGGGTGCAGGAGAGGGATGCAAGGCAGCAGATGGTAGCACGAGACTGCAGGTCCGCGCGGGGCTGGAGGAAGGCAGACGCAGGGGCACGATCCTGCTTCATGTGTCAACAAAGTGGCAATGCTTGAGGTTGGGCGAGTTTGCTAGCTGGGTGCTATGGCTGGTGCTACGGAGCGGGTGTTTTGCCGGGGGAGAGTACCTTGAAAATGTAGTACGGGATTGCAACCTCGCTCAGCCTGCATCATGGGGCACGCGCAAAAAGGGTGTATCATCCCATACACCGTTTCCTGCTGGCTGCAGTCATTCAGGAAGGAGAAGGGGCGCGGCAAGGACGCAGACGCTGTAAGTAGGGCAGGTCACGAGGGTAGGTTGCGTCATGCACCTTAAACGGGGGAAGGCCCGGCTTGAATGAGGCATCTGGTGCATCCTCGCTTACTCACCACACGCCTGCGTCGGTACGGTCGCCAACAGTGCTGCTTGAGGTGCAGACAATGAGCACCTGGCCTGCGAGGCCGAGCGCACGTCCGAAAGGAGGTCACGTAACAAGGTTAGCTCGTGGGAAGGACAGCCCAGTGAGGCTCGCAGTCTTCCATTTGTCGGCGTTGCTGCATTGACGCTGCTTTTGCCCAGGGCCGGACCCATGGGTCGCGATAAGCTCTCGGTGGACAGCGACCCACCCTTGGCCAGCGCATTCTTGACTAGCTCGTGCTCGTGCATTGTGTAGATGTGGGATGTAAGGGTTTGCTTATGTTTTAGGGTTGCTTGTAATGTGGAGTAACGCGCTGAGCCCAGGATTCGAGCTTTATGCCATCATCGGAATGGTGCGCGCGCGCCCATGGGTCGTTGGCACTTCGGCCGTCCCATGCGCCGACACAGCAAGGGCTGCCGCTATACTTTTCTACCGTCGCTGCACGTTATTGCAGCATTTCAACCAGCAATGCGAGAAGCAAATACGACTCCGCAGCAGCCTCCGGCCGGTGGCCCGGGCAGTGTTCCTGGGGTCCTCGGTCGCCGTTTGGGCTCCACCGTCGGCCGTAGGCTCGCGCCTAAACAGGTATGAAATTACTGCATTGCACCTAATTTGTCAGGAAAGAGCAACGCACACACCGGTTGCGGGCACTGTCAGTTTGTGAGGCCCTGTCGCGTCAGCAAACAGGTTCACCACTGCTGCAAATTGCAAGCGTGCGCCGCGTCCACCAATCGCTTGGTGTCTAGGGCGCTCGGCACCTGCTGCAACATCCCTCGGAACCCTGAGTTCGCGCGAAAACGACCTTTCCCTGCCTTTCTACGCCCCGCAACCACCGCAGGAATTTATCATATATGGCGGCGAACTTTTCGGTCCGCCGCTTCCAGCAAATGCTGCCTCCCTTCGGGTAGTGCGCGTCGGTGGCGGTTCGGTGCTCCGTCGCGGCTTGACCAACCTGGGGCTGCCGCGAAGCCGTGTGGACCGCGAGGCGAACGCGGTGGCAGCTCCGGCAATTGAAACGCCTGAGCATGCCTCGGGTGACCCGCGGGCGCACGAGGCGGGGGGCTCGGCCGCGGCAGTTCGCGGCCCCGCGGCTCAGTGGCCAGGGCTCCTGGTGCTCGTCACCAAAACCATCCACAGCGGAAAAGAGGTAGGGTGGCACGTTGTGAACATTGGGAACGGGCAACGCACATGCGCCTCCCCGCAACGGGCAGCGGGGCAGCTCCACCACCCATCCCCCACCTGCGGCACTGCAAACCGCTTTACACCCCTGCCGGTACCAGGCACGCTCACAGGCTACCGTATTGCGGCAGTGCACTTCCTTACGCAAGCCCTTTGCTCATGCGCACAACAGGATTCCCCCACGGCGCATAAACCTCACCGTGCTCTCTGCCCCCCGCCATTCACCATCCTCAGGCTGTCGTCAACTTTCAGCTACAGTACGCCCCCGCCCCCGCCCCCGCGCCCACACCTGCTCCTGGAGCTTCCCCGCCCGCGTACCCCGCCGCCCTCTCCCCCGGCCTCCTGCCCTCACCCGCCAGCCCCTCCACCCCGCGCTCTCCCGGCCCCGCCTGGCACCCGCTGCCCGGCCTGGCTGCCGACGCCTCCCTAGACCTGGCCCAGCACCTGGACGCAACGCCGGGGCGGCCGGGGCAGGTGGAGCTGCACTGGCAGCTGCACCCCAACCACCACCACCATGGGAGGGGAGGGGCCAGGGGCAACGGGGCGGAGGCAGGAGGGGCTGGGGTTGAGGAAGGGCCCCGGTCCTACGTGCTGAGGGTGAGTGGCGGTGCGCTGTGGGTGTACTGCGGGAGGGTTAGGGCGGGGTGCTGTTATGCTGAGTTGATGGGTTGACCTGCAGGGCAGGGCAGCTGCATGTTTTGCCAGTCACACCATCTGGAAACCTTTACGCATTTCGTCAAGGACACGTGGCTGTACACAGCGGTTGAGCCGAGCGATTGTTTGGGTGCGCCTGCCCTGGTCCACGTCGCCACGTGCCTGACCAGCACCCATGACCTGCCGTGCCTCCTTGTCCACCGCGCTGCAGGCCAGCATCATCCACGTGACGCCCATGACGCGAGGCGACCCCATGGTGGCCCAGCTGCTGGCAGGTACGTGTTACACGCACCTGTGTCTGTATTACTTGCTGGTTTTGGTCCCTTCCCAGTACCCAGCTCTGTCCCAGCATGGACCGAGGGCTGGTCCCGCCCATCGGGGACACGGGTTTGCCACTACCGGTACGTACACGCATGCGGCAGACGGCTTGGTGGGCAGCAGGTCAACGGGCTTTCATCCCTTGCTGTGCTACACCATGGCCCTTCCCGCTACCTGTAGTATACCCTTAGCCGCGTCCAATCGGAATCGTGCTGACCGTGTTGACAGTGTTTCCACCGATGCTCTGTCCCTACCTCCCCAGGTGGCAGCGCCCACTCGGGGCCGCCCCGCAGCGCACGCACCTCTGGCGGCGGCGCCGCCGGAGGCCCCCTGCCGGCCATCCCCACTGCCTCCGCTGCCAGCCATCCCAGCAGCCGCGTCGCCACCCGCACCGCGTCAATCAACTCCGCTGCCACCGACGTCACCGCCGGCTCGATGCCCCCCCTGGAGACGGAGTACCCCCAGGAGCCAGACACGGAGTCCGTGTCCGCCGGCGGCACCACGTCGGAGAGGCTCACGCCAGCCTCCGGCGCTGCTGCAGCTCTGACCGGCGTCATCCCAGCGGCTGCTGCAGCGGCGGCTGCTCCTGCGGAAGCGCACGCTCCGGCAGCTGCGCCGGACGCTACGGTGGAAGCAACAGCAGCTGCTGCGGGCCGCGCCGCAGAGCCCACCGGCGCTCAGCTGCCCACTGCAGCTGGTGGTACGGGTAGCCTCGGCACACCGGCAGCGGCGGCGCCTGACTTGTTGCCAGCGCTTGCAGCCACACCCGGTGCTCCGGCAGTGGCAGAGACAGCAGGGGCACCGCCTGCTGCCGTGGGCGGCATCATGGAGCTGCCCGGCACCCTGCCACCTGCGGGAGTTGCGGGTGTGGCAACAGCTGTCGCTGCCCCTGGCGTGGCTGGAGGTGCAGACGGGGACGGAGAGCAGCAGGTGCCTGTTGCGGCGGAGGCGCCGGAGCCTGCGCCTGAGTCGATGGCCGCTGCGCCCCCTGTGGCCGTCCCGGTCATGGGTGTGGTCACCGAATTGGTCGGCCGGCCCGCAGAGGAGGCCCTGGCCATCCCTGTAGCAGCAAGCACCAGCAGCTACGGCGAAGCGGCACAGCAGGTGCCTGGACCTGCGACCGGAGTGCCTGGACCTGCGTCTGAGTTGGCAGTCGCGGCTGCGCCTGTGGCCGTCCCGGTCACAGTTGTGGCCCTCGCAACTCCTACCAGCCGGCCTGCGGAGGAGCCCCGGGCCCTCCCTGCAGCAGCAGGCACCAGCGGCAGCTACGGCGCGGTGGCGCCCCAGGACGGGCTAGTCACAGAGGGGTATGGAGCGGGCTCCGGGACAGACCAGGATGAGGGAGTGGCGCGTGTGGAGGATGAGGGTGTGCAGCTGGTGCCCAGGGTGGTGCTGGACGGCGATGACGGCGCAAGGCTGCGGGCAGCGACGCAGGCAGCGCAGGAGGCGGCAGCAGCGGCCGCTGCGGCCGCGGCCATGGATGAGGGTTCGCTCCCGAGCCAGGGCGCCAGAGGTCTCGGAGCTGCTGTTGCTCCCACCATAGCCCCTTACCCGCCTGCCGTGGGGCCGGCAGCCGTGGCATCCCAGGTCCTGCCGCACGGGTACCCAGGCATCGGTGCCACAACGGCTGATTCTGTGCTGCCCCTGCACCTGTCCCAGCAGCAGCAGCAGCAGCAGCAGCGCCAAGAGCTGCAGCAGCAAGAGCAGCAACAACAGCAGCAGGAACTACAGCCAAACGGCGTGCTCCTCGGGGTGCACAGCGGCTCCGCGGCTACCAACTCCGGCGGCGCAGCAGGTGGCAGCAGCAAGGGCGTCACCCCGCCCGACACCGACGGTCAGCAGATCGACATTGAGATCGCTGTCGCTGGCGCTCCCATCGTGGGTGACCTAGATCTGGACACCCCGGTGTCCCCGGCTGCAAGGGACGCAGGGCTAGGTGCGGGCGGGCAGCAGGAGCCACATGAGTCATCCGCCATGGCGGTGCTCGAGGCCACACGGTACGCAGCAGGGTCGCAGGGCCTTGTACGGCGGCTGATGTCGGCGGAGGAGCTGCTGGCAGCTGGCCCCGGGGGCCAGGGCTCCACGGACCAGCTGGACCGCAGGTCGGGCAGCGCCTCGCTACCCCTAGCGTATCCACTTGAGGCGGTGGTGGGGCATGCTGCTAGGGGCGTTGGGGTGGGGCTGGGGGGCAGTACGGTGGGGCGGCTGCTCTTCGGACAGCAGCAGTTTCCTGCTGCTCTGCAGCGTGAGGGGAGTAGCGCAGAGGGCGCGGGTGCTCACGGGCAGCAGAGGGTGGGGCATGTTGGCGGGGAGGGCGTGGGAGGAGAAATGCAGCGCGATGCGGTGGCAGCGGCGGACGCGGGGGTTGCGGGCTTCAGCGGCAGCGGGAGCGGCACGGCGTCGAGCGGTGCTCCCGGGCAGGGGCAGGGGAGCACGCCCAGCGCTGGTACCGCGGTGTCCATCGGGCCGTCCGTGTCAGGCAGTGCTGCCCAAGGTGAGATGAAAGCCATGGGGGACGCAACGCTGCAACGCGACATCGTCCTTGGTGCGCCGTTCTGTCTCAGCCGCTCGTTCCCTGAGGCATAGCCTTTGCCAGGAAGTCCCCATGGCCCCCGCCTGCTGGAAAATATCTTGGCGAAATGCGCCGACGTTTTTCGGTCCCGCCCTGTTTGTTGCCCGCAGGCGCGAGCGATGACCTGCTTGTGGTCAAGCCCAGCGGCGAGATCACCGGAGCCATGGAGCTGTACGGCATGCGGGGAGCAGCCGCGCCCCACGCACCTGACGCACCCGCCGCTGGCGATGAGGCTGGACCCGGCGGCTCCTCCACCCTTACCCCTCACGTCCTCCTTCATGTCGGCTCGCCCACTCGCCTTCCGCCTCCGTTGGAGAGCCCGCGCACGCCCGTTCCCGTTACGGTGGAGGACCTGCCTCCCCCGACGGCGCTGGGTGGATGGGTAGCGGGCGTTGCGAGCGGGGCCCTGAGCCCCCGGGCGCAGGTTCAGGCGGCAGCTGCGTCGCCTGTGCCTAGGATGAGCGGCAGCGGTGGGGGCGGCGGGGGCGGCGGGGGCAGCGGGGGCAGTGGTGGCAGCGGGGGCACGCTGCGGCTGCCCATGATGCAGGCGGTGTTGACGGGGTGTGTGGAGACCATCCAGAAGACGGCGGCGGAGCAGCTGAGGGCTCAGGAGGTAGGCATGCTGGACCAGGAGGTGGTGCAGGAGGAGATGATTGATGCGGGGCCGGGATTGGGGGCAGCAGCAGTGACCGAGATAGAGCCTGTTAAGGAGTCAGCGTCAGAGGGACTGCGGCAGGTGGTGCATGGGGGTGTGGTGGGCCAAGGGGAGGCTGGTGAAGGGGCTGTGGGTCAGCAGGGTCTGGAGGCGAGGCAGCGGGATATGCTGTTGGCGGTGGAGGCGGAGGCGGTGGCGGCGGGGGATGCGCTGGTCAGCGCGGGGCTGGCGGCGGCGCCGGAGGCGGAAGTCATCGGGGAGGGCGGAGAGGGCGGGGGCGGGGCGACGGGTGAGGTGGGGTTTGGCATGGATGAGGGGCAGCTGAGGGCGCTGAAGGCGGCGGCAATGGAGGGGGCTCAGCAGTACATGGCGATGGGGATGGGGGAGCAGGAGGAGGTGGAGGACAGGGTGGAGCGGCGCGGGGATGGGGCGGAGGCTGGGGCAGGCGGGGAGAGCGGGGTGGCGGCCACAGCAGCGGAGCTTCCGGGGGCCGCAGCGAGGGGTGTAGGAGTGGCGGTGCCTGCAGTCACTGGGAAGGAGCCTCGAGAGAGGGAGGTGCCCATTGCCACTGCCTTGGAGGGGAGCTCGGCGGCCACCACGCCGCCGCCCGACACCGCTGCTGCGACATTGAAGGAGCTTCTTGGAAGCGTGACGCCCGCCGCAACCGCACCGCAGGGAGGCTCCGCAGCCGTAGCCGTAGCGCTGGCCGACACTGCAGCACTTATGCCAGAAGTGGTCGCTACAGCAGCCGCGGCGGTGCCGGTACCGGCCGCTGCCCTGGACAGCGCCGCCAAGTCGGCCGGCAGTGACGCCCAAGCCGGCACCCATGCACCGTCCGGCGCTGAGCCCTCGGCTGCACCCACCCCTGCAGCCGCGCCGGACACGGACACAGCTCTGGGCCCTACCCCAACAACTGGCAGCGTCTCCACCACCGACACCGCTGCCATCGCTCCCCCTGGCAGCCCCTCCTCCTCCCTTGGCCCGCAGCCTCCCATCGCCAACCCCTACTCCCCAGGCGCAGCCCACTCCAGCCTCACGCCCCCCTCCCCCTCCGCCCCGGGCACCCCCGCCGCCAAGGTGCCTGTCACCCTCAGCCGCTACGCCGCCAACGCCAGCAGCGCGCCACTGCCGCTGTCCCACACGGCCTCCGGAGCCAGCGCCACCGTGGCCTCGCTGGCGGCAGCCCTGGCCGCCGCCATGGCCAGGGCCACCGCCGCCGCCTCCGCCACCGCCTCCGCACAGGGCTGGCAGCCTGCCCCTGGCAGCGGCGGCGGCACCACCCTTTCCAGCGCTACTGGTCCTGATGCCGACCCTGAGTCCAGCCTGTTCCTCAGCGGCATCCTGTTCAGCAGCACCAAGCCCCCGGCCGGTGGCGCTACCTTCGACGGCTCCCCGGCGCGCGCCGTGCCGGTGTCCGTCACTCACGACACTGGCCCCGACTTTGCCGACGCCCCAGGTTCCCCTACCGCCGCCGCAGCCTCACCGCCGAGCCCGGACTCGTTGGCGGCGGCCGCCGCCACGTCTACCCTGCCCACGCTGGGCAAGTACGGCAAGCGTGGCTCGCGCCGCCGGCGGCTGGTGGCTGCGGCCCGCGTTGCGCCCGCCATTCACCTGGACGCCATCCCTGAGATCAGTGAGCAGGGGGAGTCTGTAGAGGCCCTGGAGGAGGATCATGAGAATGGGGATCTGCTGCTGGACCGCGGCGGCAGCAACACCAGTTACGGGAGTGCGGACAGCGAGGTCAGCGGTGCGGGGGAGGGGGACGGGGGTGAGGAGGAGGTGGTCACGGGGCCTGCGTCTGGGGAGCGGCAGCGGGAGGATGAAGGTGTGCTGGAGACGGGTGAGGAGCCCAACGACGCGGGAGTGGGCCTGGGCCTAGGTGGCGGCAGCGCGGCGTACGACGGGGCCGGTGGCGAGCTTGCGCAGCTGGGCCTGGCAGCTGGCAATCTGGTGCCGGCGGTAGAGGCTACTCCAGGTGGCGGGTCAGAGGTGGAGCGCGCCGGGGGTTCAGGTGGCGCTGCTGGCGTTCTGGCGGCTCCAGCAGCGTCCGCGCTCGCCGACGCCGCCGCTATGCCGACGATACGCGAGCCCGGCAGTGGTGCCACGGGTGGCCCCAACGGCGAGATAGAGGAGCTGGGCGTGGCTGGCCCCACCAGGCCTGGGGCGGGGCCGGGGACTGGCCTTGTGTATAAGGGGCCCAGCAAGCGCGCTGACCCACACAGTCTTTTCCCGGCGGCAGCGGGACCACTGTGGGTGCCTGCGCTGGGCCAGAAGAGGGCTCAGGCTGCGCGGGAGGCGGAGCCTAGCGCTGTGGTGGTCCCGGCGGCGTCGGAGGCACTGCCCACTGCAGCAAGCAGGTCGGTGGGCGATGCCAGCAGCGGCGGAGGGGGCGCGCAGGGAGGCAGCTGGGGGCTGCTGGGGTGGCCGGTTAAGGCTGTGGGCAGCGGCGTGCGGGTGATGGGCGGCACAGTGGCGGCGGCGGCAGATCACGTGCTGCAAGGTGGGTGGTGGTGGAGGTTAGCGTTGGGTGGCACCTGGGCTACGGCTGGGGCTTAGCGGTTGGCTGCAGGAGATAGAAGGGCGGCTGGCTGCAAGATGGGTGGTGGATGTTGCCGTGGGGGGCAGGTGCTGGGGTATGGCGGCGGCTTAGCGGGCGGCGGCTTAGCGGGCGGCTGCGGCCGGGTCACAAACTAGCCCTCCGTTCTCCCAGCAGCTTCACCGTCGGCTTGACCCAAATGTTGTGCAGAATGCGACGAAACCGGCATCCTACGCTGTCCACTCTCACACAACGTACGGTACTTACCCTTACCGTTACTCCTTCCCGTCCCCTTACTGCCACAGCCACCAGTGGCATTCCGGAGGAGCTGCCGCAAGAGCACCCCACCGCCCTGTGGGGCCACCTGCCCTGGCCGCTGGGCCTGGTGGCCCGGCTGGCCGCGCAGGTGGGCGTGGGGGCCCTTGCGGCCGCGCTGGCGGGGGCGGAGGTGGCGGCGGCGCTGCTGCTGCCTGGCTGGGTGCGGACGGCGGGGCCCGTGGAGCCGGTGCAGGAGCCTACGCAGATGCAGGGGCTGGACGAGCCGCAACGGGCGTAGTTTAGCAGCTGCTGGGACGATGCCGATGCGCTGAGAGGGAGTGTGGTACTGCGTGGTCGGCACGTGCAAAACAGTGTCTTGGGGGAGGGACGGAGTCCGGGTGTGTGAGTTGGGTAAGGCGATGTTGTGGTGTACACTGTGTTGGCTGGCAACTATGTACCAGTGGTAGCTCACTCGTGGAGCGAGTGAAGCGATTAGGCACCAGATTTACGCCCAAGGACGAGAGAGGCGTCGGCCCAACACCTGTTGGCGCTTGTCACCGTGCGGCATGCACTCTAGTTGTATGCTTGTAGGTTGAAGCCGCGCACGGAAGGCCTTCAGGCCTCGCATGTACACTGGGAATACCGCGGTGCTCGGCTACCTCTTTGCCTTTCTGCTGAGCCTACCCGCAAGAGCATAAAAGGTAGCAGCTTGGTATCCCGCATCAGCCACCGTATCCTGCATTGACAGCGGGGCCCACACACGCTGTCGTATGGCTGCGTCTTGCACGGTGCTGGTAACAGAGGGCTAAGCGTGCCCGGGCAGACACAGGTGCCGAAGACTTGCGGCTCCACAGCTTGTCGGCCCCTGCAGGTTGTGGCATCACTCACGGCAGGCTATTCAGCTCCCGAGTCCTGACGCATACAACCTACAGCACCTGTGATCCTGCGTGGTGCTCGGGTAGTGTCAGGATAGTGCTCTTAGCCACAAAGGACTCGTATGGTACGGTAAGTGTACGGGTTGCTACGCCACGCTGCGACGTGTTACCATGCAGAGCAGCTGCGCTGAAAGGGGCCCCTGCTGCAGAAGGGCCCCTTCTGCCCTGCCGTGCCTGCGCTGCCGAGCACCCTGGGACCGGACGAGACCTACCAGGGCTATGCCGTAAACGGCGGAGCTCCAGACAGCAAGTACTGAAGCACAATGTGTATGATGACCCAGGACACCGCATAGAATGTACAACAGCGAAGTGGAAACCTTGAAGTGAAGAAAGCTGTATCAACAGTGTATCAACCTAGTGCGTGAATTGCCCTGCGACAGTTGGCGTAAGCTCAAAACACTGCATCGGTGACCACAAACCTGAAAATGGAGCCTTGATACAGCCGTAGTCAAACGGCAATGCACTCTGTTTCAGAGGACGGCTTGCGAACAGCGATGAACGACGCACAAAGCGGCAAGGGTGCATATCACCAAGTGTCTCGTGTGAAAAACAGAAAGAATAATGAAATGCCAAACAGCTTCATTGCTGTGGTTCAGTCGCTTCCGCTGGGTCTCCAACCCGACCTGGCGGAGCAGGTGGCCGCGCTGCTGCCCCCAAACGAGGCCGCGCTCGCCTTCCGCTTAACCCACAAGGCCACCGCAGCCTCCATGACTCAGGTAGATCCTTACCCACATCCCTGCGAGCCTTCTCACCAACACGACCCCTTCTCCATTTACTTTCAAGTTTACCCACCTGCACCACGGGCATTCAACCCTCGACGTTAACCCACATCCGCGCTACCCTGCCCTGCACCCCAGTTCCGCACCCTGCACCTGTCACAGCCCGTGCACGAGGACGCCTTCGCCCGCCACTGGCGCGACCCCGCCCGCTGCCGCACCCTCACCGCCCGCCAACGCCGCGCGCTGCTCAACCTGACCTGCGGCACGGGCGTGGTGGCCAACATGGAGGTGGCGGCGCAGGTGGCGGGGGTGGCGCTGCGGCCAGAGGACATGGCGGCCGCAGAGGTCGGGGGCCACCTAGAGGCTGTAAAGTACCTCAAGGACCAGGACTGCCCCTGGGACGCCACTGCCACGGAGGCCGCAGCAGGCGGAGGCCACGTTAAGACGGTGGCCTGGCTGGCGGACAAGGGCTGTCCCCTGTCCGAAGCGGCGTTGGCGGCCGCGGTCAGGGGTGGTCACACCGACATGGTGCAGCGCCTGCTGGCCCTGCGCTGCCCTGTTGGCCTGGACGCGTACAGGTTCGCAGGCAGCACGGGCCGGCAGGACGTCGCGGAGCTGCTTCTCAACCGAAGGCCCACAGCCGAGGGGCTCCGGGCGCTGCTGGTGGGCGCTGCGGAGGGCTACAGCCTGACCGACCTGCAGGCCCTGCTTACGCGCCTGCTGCACGCCTATGCGGAGAGCATCGGCAACAGTGTCCCGCTCTCTGGCGCGCAGAAGCTGCTGCTGAGCCCCGTGCGTCGGGGCGCGCTGCTCGCAGCGGCGTCGCTCCACAGCCGCACCCCCGACTGGCGGGCCAAGGCGGATTGGCTGCTGGACGAGACGGGTCTCGAGCGCTGCATTCTCGTACCGCAGGAGGACTACTGCGAAGGGGGCCCAGGGGAGCATTCGCTGCTGTTGGCGGAGCGAGCCTGCCAGCTGGAGTGGCTGTCCGGCCACGGTGTGGTGCTGCTGCGCGCAAGGCGTGCCAAAGGAGCACAGGGGCCGCCCAACGCGGCAGAACGGGCTACGCGGGACGGGGATGTGGCGGGCCTGAGGCGGGCTATGGGTCAGGAGGGGATTGGGGTGGGGCAGCGCTGGGCGAGGAGTGCTGTTGAGGCCGGGCACGTGGGCGTGGTGATGGAGCTGGGGGCGCGCGGGGTGCTGACGCTGCGAGATGCAGTGCACTGGGCAGCCGCAGCCGGGCAGCTGGGGCTGCTATCGCGGCTGCTGGGTGAAGGCGGCCAACGGCAGCAGGAGCAGGAGCAGCAGCAGGGGCAGGGGCGGGGGCAGGATCAAGAGCCGGGCGCTGCAGGCGGTCAGCCTGTGGTCCAGGAAGCAACGGTGGGTGAGGCTGGGGCCGCACTGGGTGATGGCCGTGATGGTACCTGGCTGGCCGGTGCGGCTGGGGTGCTGGATGCCGGCCTGATGGAGTCGGTGGCTTCTTCGGTCTCCCCCTCGATGGATGTGCTGCGCTGGCTGAGGGCCCGCGGCTGCCCCTGGGGCGAGTCGGTGTTCGCTGCCGCTGCCGGTGCGTGCAGCGAGGAGGTGGTGGAGTGGATGGCGGCGGAGGGCTGCCCCATGGGGGTGAGCGGGGGCGGAGGCCTGCAGAGCAGCCGGGCATGAGGCAAGGCTGCCAGTTGTAATCAGACCTGAGGCTTGGCCACACGAATGATGTGCAATAGCATGTTGTGGGAAACAGGGTCGTGTTGCCCGTGGCAGGGCCGCTGCGCGTTAAGCTATGGGAGGAGTTGGGGCACGAGGCACATTGCTTATACTGCTCTTTCCCATGTCCCACCTGCCCCATCCTCCCTCCCCTGTGCCCAGACCAGCGGCGGGCCGTACGCCGCGGCCGAGGCCCAGGGCGACCTGGCCGTGATGGCGTGCCTCACGCGCCTGGGCTGCCCCCGGCGCATGCAGCGGGGCGTCGACAGCTCGGGCAGCTCCGACAGCTCGGATGGCTCCAGCTCGGACAGCATGGACAGCTCGGACGGCGCCGACTGGTTGGACAGCTCGGGCAGCTCCGGGAGCTCGGACAGCATGGACAGCTCGGACGGCGCCGAAAGCTCGGACGGCACCGACGGCTAGGACGGCGCCGGCAGCCCGGACCCCTTGCTGTGCCAGGCAGTGCGCAAGGGAGCTCCCCTGGCTGCCTTCCAGTGGCTGGACGGGCAGGGCTATTGATGGACAGTGCACGCGCGTGCACCTTGCTGCAGAACTTAAGACACACTAACCCGTACACTGGGTCAGATGGGAGGGAATCGGCGCGAAAGTGGCTGAGGAAGATGAGCTTAGAGGTGGAGGGGTCGACATCATGGTGCTATGGGCTGGGGGAGGGCAGTCGTCGCATGCATTCCTGAGCCAGAGTACGAACGAAAGCCGTGTCATCGCATGTCGTGTCACCCTTGGAACCTGCTCGTTGGGCGTCGTGCGTGCAGCGAGGAGCTGGTGATCACTGATCGGGTTTGGGATATTCTTCCATGGCTACGCTACATGATTGCGCGTGTGGGCAGCATGTGCAACACGTGCAGTACGTCCCCTTCCGTGCGCGAGGCTGTCTGTCTGGATTGCCTGGGAAACGCCCTTGCGGGGCGGGCTGGTGGACCCAGCGCAGGCACACTGTTCAGGTGCATATGCGGGGCCAGCGGCAGCCCTGCCAGGGAACTGCCGTTGCGCACTTGTATGGAGGAATGGTAGAGGCAGGTGGCGGTCGTACGGTCTGTCCTGCATTCTCCCACCCTGCTCGTCAGTCAAGGTCTGGGGAGAGTTGCGGGGAAGAGGCTGTACCTTCTGGCGGAGATGCGCGACGTGGGGAGGCTGGCGGCTTACCTACGGTATCTGTGCAGAGCAAGGGGTCATAGTGCGGGGGTTGCAGCCCTGGTGTGGACAGGTGAGAGAGGGAGGTAGAGCGGAAGAGATGGCAATGCGTGTTGTCACAGCAGCGGCCCTGGTAGTGGCCCTAGGCGTGGGTCGTTGGGCAGTCCGCCTTGGAACGTTAAAGGATTGAGGCATTACTTCATTCCAAGGCTTGTGGTCGCGTGGTAGTGTCGTACCGCGCGCAGGCGGAACGTACACATGCCAAGGGCAATTGTTGTTGCTTCACCCAAATATGGTGTGGTCGACTTGTCCATGGCTTGCTCCGTACGGTACCGTTACCGGTACATCCAGTTGGCACGTTGATCTCTGGCGTGACGAAGGCATACCTGGTTGCTGGTGAGCGGTTGACTGATGGCTTGCTCGAAGGTAACGGAGTTGGCTTGCTTGCGAGCTGCGTAGTGCAACCACAATACGTGCCTGCTTACGTACGTCACTGTCCAAAATGCGGGTAATTCCATGCTGTCAGTCCCAATGCTTTTTCATTTTGTACAAGGAGATGGACAACTGAGAACCGTAGTTTTCGGTCATCTGCTACCCACCGGAGCATCCCTGGGCAGACACGAGGGGCACACACAAGACACGACTGCCGTTGACCGTGTCGCGCGAGGACCACCAGATAGATCCTTACAACGAGAGGCACAAAGCAACTGCAACTTGTTCATTGCCAACGGCGTGCGAGTCTTTCAGTAAGGCTCATCCCTTGTGTCAACCGACGCTTAGTCGAAAGAACAACAGCACACGAACGGTTAAAACAAAGGCGTGTACATGCTTGTTTTTGCTGGCGCACACCACCCCAATCGTTGCGGGATCCGTACACACGTGCCATTGGCTTCCTCTCCGCCAGCAGCTTACTCGTTGTGCCAGGTGCTGCAACCTGATGCAGAACCCAGCAACCCACAACCAAACATGTGCCCCTGAGCGTCAACCATGGGGAGACTCCCGACTCGTGCCAGCCTCGCAACGGTGCAAAGTCAACCACGCACAGGCATACCGTAAACCCACACCCACTGGCAGCTACAGGCAACCCCTCGCAGTCGTCCGCACACGGACACTAGCACGCCCCGAGCAACCGCGCAATGCCCCCGTGGATCAGAGTCTCACCCAATCAGCAGCCCGCTCCACACAACCAGCAAAACGCTGTGCCATGCCACGATATGCAACACGAACCTTCGCCTGCACGACGCACACTCAACAGGCTAGCCTCGCATTTTCCCACACACCCCTCAGGTGGACGCCATCTGGTCCACCCCCCTGCCCCTCTCGTACACATCCATCACACCGCCCACCGTCTTGACCGGCCCCTTGCCGTGGTGCTGGTGGCCCTGCTGCAGCTGCTCGTAACCCACGCCCTGGTCCCTTGCACCCCGGCCGTTGTCTCCCTCCTCACCCCCACTGCCACGGCCCATGAGCTTCCCCACCAGCCCCGTCAGCCCACCGCCGCCCTTCTTCCCACCGCCCTCCTCCACGCCTCCCCTGCTGGCCACCTCGTCCCCAAACACAAACCTCCCACGCGACGGGTCAGCGCCCTCCACCGCCGGGCCCATCGGCGCCGCCGCAGCGCGTTCACTGCCGTGCATGCCTCCCTGGTCAGCGGTACGACCGTTGCCACACTCGCCCGGCGTCAGGTCCTCCGCCGCGTCCTCCATCAGGCCCTTGAGCCGGGCGGCGCTGCCGCGACGGTCCTCCCGTTGGGCACGTGGCTGCGACGGCAGCGCCTGCGCCGCCGCCAGCGGCTGGGCCAGCGCGTCACTGTCGAACGCCTGCTCGTAGCGCCTCAGGTTGCCCCTGCTGCCGCCAGCGTTGCTCTCCATCGACCCGCCTCCGTCCCCGCCGATGACTCCGGCGCCGTACACCGCACCGCTGCCGTCATCTCCGCCCCCCATCAGCGGCTGAAAGCCGCCGCGGTACTGCTCCCCGCCCGTACCGTACTGCTGCTGCTGCTGCTGCTGTTGCTGCACGTCCCTGTCGCGCCCAGAGCCCTCGCGGCTGCCGAGGCCCAGGGCCGCGGCCGCTGCCCCCATGATGCCCCCCGCACCCGTGCCCAGCCCGTGCTTGCCCCCGTGCACCTCCCTGTCCCTGCCCTCCACCCTGTCCCTGTCCGCCTCCCTGTCGCTGTACCGCTGCTGCTGCTGCTGGTACGGGTACTGCTCCTGGTCGTCGGGCAGTACGGCGCTGCGCTCGCGCTCGTGGTCGCGGCCGCCGCCCAGCGCTATCTCATTGTCCCGCTGCACCGCCTCCATCTCCGCGTCCCTGCCACGGCTGGGCTCGAACGGCATCGGCTCGCCGCCGCCGCCGCCCGCCGCCGCCTTGCCGGCGCCAGCCGCCAACGGCATGGCGGCGGCGGCGGCGGTCTGTCCATGGCCGTGGCGGCGGTGATGGCCGTGGTGGCGGGGGCTGGGGCGGCTTTCGGCCTCCCGCTGCATGGCTGCGTCCTCATGGGTGGCACCGTGACGGCCATGACGGCCGTGGAACCCTGGCAGGTGGCTGGTCACAGCGCCCAGGACGCCCAGGGCGCCGCCGGCGAGGGCCGGGCGGGACAGGTTCGAGCGACCTGGGCTGGGAGGGGCCCCCTGGCGGGCGGTCATGGGCTCGGCGGAGGCGCCGCCGGAAGGCAGCATGCCTTGGCCGGGCGGGTAGGCGGCGGCAGGAGAGGTGGCGGCGACGGCGGCGGCAGGGGAGGCGGGCGCGGCGGCGTCGCCGGCGTCGCTGGTGGCGAACTGGGGCGCCAGCGGGCGGCGGGCGGTGGGCGGCGTTGACGGCAGCTGCGTGGTGGCGGCGCCGATGCCGGCAGGCGCGACGCCGGGGAAGAGCGGCTGCCCGCGGGTGGTGGCCGTACGGCGGTCGTCCAGCGTCGTACGGCCGATGGTGAGGTACCAGATGTGGACGAGCAGCTGGCGGAGGCGCCAGGCCCAGAAGTCCGCAAAGGCGGCCAGGGCGGCGGTGACGATGATGGCGGGCAGGAAGAGCTTAGACAGGATGTTGGTGAGGAAGTTGCGGTGGGGGGCCTCGCGCTCGTCCTCGTGAATGGTGGGTTGGGCGTGCTGCTTGCCTGCCTCGGAGGGGGCCACGTTGGAGCCCTCAGCGTTGCCCAGGGAGGAGCCGGAGGCGGTGCGCGACATGCCGCCCAGGGAGGCGGCGCGGCCGGGCCCAGCAGCAATGAAGGCGCGGGCGGCGGAGGGCAGCGCCAGGTGTTTGAGGGGGCCTGCGGGGAGGGTGGGGCATGGTTGCGGGGGGAGCCAGGCAATAGATGCTACCAACTCCCTGTGGTAGGGAGAACTGAAGGCCCGCTCATCGTGGCCTATCCTTTGACGGAGCTGGTTGCTCCCATCCGTACAGCGAGAGGGGTGGGGAACCCCGTGTCCTTGATTGCCGGGACCAGCTCTGTTTCCCGTGGAGCTGGGCTTTGGAAGGGGACCAAAACTGTAAATCCATACATACAAACTCCCGGACTGAAAAAGGAGCCTGCTGGAGTAGAAGGCAAGACTGTCAAACTACGAACACCATGCATACCTTTCCCGATGTGCTGCTGGTGATGTGAGCAGCTAGCTGTGATTGTGGTTGTTAGTTGGTACTTACTTGGCAGCACCATGACTCCGGCGTACCGCGACCCCAGGCGGCGCACCAGCGCCGTCTGCCGCCGTGCCGCCAGCCGATCGGCGCGCGAGCCCGCCGCGTCACCCGCCGCCGCCCCCAGGCCACGTGCCACGGCGTCGGCCATGCGGCGCAGCAAGAACAGCCCCAGCAGCGCGATGGCGGCGAAGGTGGTGGCAGCACGCTCTGCAGCAACAGATGCCCGCGGTGGGACGAACGGACCATCTTGTCCACATCAGCCGCCCACAGGAGGATGAAAACGGCGGTCATGACGCAGCGTTTGTCGCACCCTGTCTTGTGTTGGCTATGTGTGTGGAGTCACCGTTCCACAGCCCAAAGGGGCATTTATACATGCTGTTCCCTCACCTGCCACGTCTCCGACCCACTCCAGGCCGCTCCACGCCCAGTGCGCCACGTGGCCCAGGGCGCCGCGGGAGGCCTTGGCGGCGTCCGCCGTGGCACCCACCGCCGCCTTGGTGCCGGCGTAGGCGCCGTACGCGCCCGCCGCAGGCAGCGCCACGGCCGCCACAGCAGCAGTGCCTGGCGGGTCGCGCACGTGAGGACACAACTCATGCGGTGCAACCACCAAGCAGCAGGCTGCACTCCTTCAACCGAAATTACAACTTCCGCTGCGGCATGCAACAGTGCAACCTGAAGCACCAGCAGCTCTCAGCAATGGGAGATGTGTATTGGCTTGGCAGGGATTCCCTCTCCTGGCCCACCTGCCGCCGCCGCCGTCCCGACCACGGGCACGGCCCCCAGCAGCAGCGCGCCCTTGGCCACGCCCTCCGCCGCCTCGCCCGCCACGTGGGCGCCCTCACGCGCCACGCGCGCACCCTTGCGGGCCACACCACCTGGGCACATCAGAAGCGGGATCAATCAGGGCAAGCATCTTAGACACACCACGAACTTCCGCACGCACGCCGCATCCGGTGTAGGCATGAGGAGCGGGGTGCACAGGCAGACAGGGTGACCGCATATGCAGGTAATGCCACGCTGGTAACCTGCAATAAGCAGCAAACGACTGCGTCTCTGCCCGTTCGACGCACCTGCGGTGTGGACGCCCTTGACCAGGCCTGCCTCTGTGCCGCGGCGGATGGCCTCCAGCCTCTCACGCAGTGGCGGGCGGCGGGTGGGCGAGGCCAGCCCCAGCACGCGCTCGTGGTACTCGCGGACCTGGGGGCAGGGAGCCGAGGCATGGGGGTGCGGAGGGCAACAAACCAGTCATGTGCAAGCTCGGTCTGGTGTAAGCGAGGCCAGTCACAGCACGTGCTCGTGGTGCTCGTGGTACTCGCGGACCTGGCTGCGGTGCTGGGGTAGCGGGTAAGTATGGAGCGCAGCGACCCATGAACTAGAGAAGGGCAGAGGGCTATGAATTAGAGGGGAGGGCCACGAGCTAGAGAGATGTCGTGTCACTTCCATGTGTAGGCTCCCCACAAGCGCAGGCTTTCGACAAATCTTTATGCAAGTGAGGTGCTCTGCATCGCGGCGTGTGGGCACTCACGCTGCGGCCGTACTCGTCCTCCTCCTCCTCCTCGTCCTCATCAGGGAAGCCCCGCTCCTCTCCAGCGCCGCCCCGGGACCGCTCCTTGTCGCCCCCGGCAACCGCATCCGCCATCATCACCCCGGCGGGCACGGCAGCAGCCCCCAGCAGGCCGTACGCGTACAGCGGCACACCGCCGCCGCCGCCGCCGCCCCGCTCCTCCACGCCGGGCTGCATCCCGTTGCCGTGGTGCGCGTGGTGGATGTGAGCTGGCGGCGGCACCATGCCGCGGCGCAGGGCTGCGGCCCGCTGCTCCCGCAGCTCCGTGCTGAGCGGCGCCAGCAGGGGGCTCTGCTCGTCACGCAGCCAGTTAGACAGCAGGCCTGCGGGGTAGAAGAAGCGTAGAACTTGTGTTTGTCAACAGGCAGGGACGCGTAGGGAGAGAAGATCAAATGCTTTCCTGTACGACAACAAGCTGCTGCCGCACGACGGGGTCCGCATAGGGGCAGGTGTCAGACGGCAAAGGGCAATATAGGCGGGGTCAGTGCCCTGTCACAGCTGAACAGCAACCCACCTGCCAGGCCCTTGAGCGCCAGCATGGTGACCAGCGTGGCCCCCAGCAGCACCTCGCTGCTCCACTGCGCCGTCCACGCCAGGTGCCGCCACGCCCAGCGCAGAGGCCCCACGCGCCGCGGCCGCAGCGGCTGCTCCAGGCCGCGCGGGCCGCCGCGCAGCCCCAGCGCATGCAGCGCCCACAGCGCCGCTGCTGAGACGGTGCTCCAGGCCTGGTGAACCAGGGCCACCATGGCACCTGCGGTAGGGGCGTGCGGGACGGGGGCCCACGTATCGGTTCAAGGTAGCAACACGTTTTTGTAAAGAGACAGGAAGGCACTGGAATGTGCAGGGTGCCTAGAGCCGGTGCAATATGGAGCCATGGCTTGGCAGAGGCGGTAGCGGCATCGTTGCGGGCAGGCCAGTGTTGTACAACTGGCGGGTTACCGGTATCTGCCTGTACCGTATCCGTTCACCTGCGCTCAGGCCGATGATGGCCAGTGCGACGCCCGCAATGCCCGACATGGCGCGGCCCGAGGTGGCGGCGGCGCGGGCCGGCAGCTGCAGCACGCCGCCGGCGATGTCACCTGCCATGCCGTGCATGCGGCCGTGAGCGCCGGCGGCGCCTGGGGCAGGGCAGTGGAGCGCAGTTACCGGTAGGGGCATTTGGGTGCCAGCGTGGGGTGGCAGGGGCACGGAGATTAATGCAAGGACCATCGGAGACGTTGTCCACACAAGGGTGTTGGGGAGTAAAACGCTTTGCACGCTTGCACGATGCAAGCGGGAATGTGCCGTAACACATTCTTAGTCCCCGTCCGTGTCACCCAGTGCCGTGCACTACCATGCGGGTCTAAAAGCTGGCGTTGCCCAGGTGGTGTGTGGCACACGCACCTGCTCCGCCCCTGGCTAGGGTTGCGATGCCGTGAATGGGTGCCTTGATGACAGCGGCGGTGGCGTCGATGGCGCCCGACACAACGGCGCCGGCGGCGTCCAGCGGCGCCGTCACGACGGCGGCTCCCGCCTCCGCCAGCTTCTTGGTGACGGCGGCGGCTGCCTCGACGGGCCCGGTGACGATGGAGGTGGCGGCGTCAACAGTGCCGCGGGCCGCGGCGTCGGCGGCGCGGAAGGGTGCGGTGGCGGCGGCGGAGGCGCCTCCGCTGGTGGCGTCACCGATGGCGCGGGCGGCCTCCAGAGGCGCCTTGTACAGGGCGGTGGTGGCGGCGGTGGCGCCTTGAATCGTGGACTTGATGGCCTCGGCGGGGAGCGTGACCGCGCCTGGTGGAGAATTGTGAGTGCCAAGCTCGGGCCGTAGGGGTATTATTTGTGCAGGATGTAAGAAGACGCGAGATTTGCCAGCGCGTACGGTACCGTACTGGTACTTTCACAGTCTAGCAAAACATCGTTGCTTCCCCAACGGTAATCCATGGTTGTTTTCCGAGAAGCGCACCTTCTGCCACGTCCGCCGCCGTGCGCACCGCCGCCGCCCCTGCCTTGGCGGGCGCCTCAGCCGCCGCCGCGCCCAGTGCCGCGCCTCCGCCCACCAGCGCGCGACCCGCTTCCAGCGGCGCCTCCAGCGCCCTCGCGCCCGCCGCCAGCGCTGCTCCCGGCCCGCCTGTGACAAGCGCCACGGGCACGGCGGCGACGCCCAGGGCGGTGTCGGCGGCGGCCTTGGCCACGGCGCCGGCGGCGGTGACGGGGGATGTAACCACGGCTGGGTGGCGGGGAAGGGACGTGAACAAGGGCGAGGGTATGTGAATAGCAACAAAAGCAACGCACAGCTGAAGAATGCCCGCACGTGCCTTTGCAACTCCGCAATGCAACTCAAGGCCCATGCAAGCTTTTCACCGGGTACCACTTTTTTTATGGCAAATGCTGCTCAGTCGTAGTGTCATCGAATTAATGTGCACTCGGTACCGGCACTCACTCTTGGCCGCCTCCATTGTGCCGCGGGTAACGCTGCCCATGCCGCCCACCACTGCCCCGGTCGCGCCGGCGGCGGCGCCGATGACGGCCTTGGCGGCGCCGGCAGCGGCGCTGACGGGCGCCGTCACGACGCTGGCGGCGCCGTCGGCCAGCGACGCCACGCTGCGCTCCGCCGCGTCCGCCAGCGGCTCCAGGCCCACGGCGGCGGCGGCGGCCTTGACGGTGTCGGCGGTGGCGCCCAGGATGCCACCTGTGAGACCAGCAGGTAGTGCGTCGGGACATGAGCGTAAGACGAGTGTCGAGGACTACACTGCCGCAGGTGTGCTCTAGGGAGGTAGGGTTGGGCGTGGCTTAACAGCTCCACGTGCACAGCAACATCTTCTTGCCCCCCTAACGCAAAGCGAGCGCCGTACGTACACAAGGCACAGCATACCGGTATGCACCCACCCGCAACACCGTGTGGCTTGACCGACTGCGGCCGCGCCGCGCACAGCGTCGCCAACTCACCCCCGCGCCGCTCGCGCGCCTCGTCGCCCTCCGCCCGCAGCTCCTCCCGCGCCTCCTCAGCCCCCTCCCTCCCAGACACCCCACGCGCCTTCAGCCCCGCTGATGCGAGCTCGGCCTCCAGGTCAGGCTGGTACCTCTCAACACCGCCACCCGGCGTAAACCCAATTACCTCCCCCTCCTGCCGGGTGCCCTCCAAAACCCTCGCGGCATCCCCCACTACCGGGGCCGTGGCCCCCATCAGCCCCAGGCCCTCTCCCGGGCCAATCTCCACGGGGACGACCTTCGGCAGCTGACCCTCCACCTCCTCCACAGAGCCAGGCATGGGCACGCGCTCCGAAACCCCGGGCCTCTCAGCGGTGTACGACTGTGCAGCGGTGTCGTACGCGGGTCCGCCGGAGGGCGCCAGCTCTGCCTCTCCGACGTCGCCCTTGCGGCCCATCATGCGGCCGACGGCGGCGGCGCCCATGCCGGCGGCGGCGCCGAGACCGGCGGCGGCGGCGGCGGGGATGCCGGCGGCGGCATCACGGGCGGGCGCCGCTGGCAACAGGGAAGCACGAGGAACACAGAAGGCTCAGGCCCTTGACGCGAAAGGACGACATTTGGCTACACGGCAGGACTGCCCTTGCAAACGGAGGACGTCGAAATTGTGTCACAGTGAGAAGTCATCGTGTGACGGGGAGGGTACGGCAGTAATGAGCACAGGCGGGACAACACCTCTGCCTACAGCCCCACCTGCTGCCGCCTTCCCGACGCCTGCCAAGCCATGCACGGGGGCCGTTGCGGCCGTTGCGCCGGCGCCCAGCAGGCCCTTGGTGGCGGACTCAGCCGCCGACACACCGCCCTTGACGGCGCCCTCCGCTGCCGACACCACAGCCTCGCCGGCAGCCGCGGCCATCCTGGCGGGGGCGGTGATGACCCCCGTCACGGCGTCAACGGCGCCGTGGGCCGCGGCGTCGGCGGCGCGAATGGGCGCGGTGGCGACGGCGGAGGCGCCTCCGCTGAGGGCATCACCGACGGCACGTGTTGCCTCCAGGGGAGCCTCGTACAGGGTGGTGGTGGCGGCGGTGGCGCCCTGGATGGTGGACTTGATGGCCTCGGCGGGAAGCGTGACGGCGCCTGGTGGTCGAGCGAGCAGGACAAAAAGGGATCAAACAGGATTTAGCTTGTGGGGTTACGGTAGGACATGAACGCCAGAGCATCCTGGTGCCATAGCCCGCACAGGTAAAGAGGACCAACATGATTGATGCACACACTGTCAACATGAACCAACGGCTGTGGACCACAATCAGTGTGCCTTACCTTCCGCCACGTCCGCCGCTGTGCGCACCACCGCCGCCCCTGCCTTGGCGGGCGCCTCCGCCGCCGCCGCGCCCAGCGCCGCGCCTCCGCCCACCAGCGCGCGACCCGCTTCCAGCGGCGCCTCCAGCGCCCTCGCGCCCGCCGCCAGCGCTGCTCCCGGCCCGCCTGTGACAAGCGCCACGGGCACGGCGGCGACGCCCAGGGCGGTGTCGGCGGCGGCCTTGGCCACGGCGCCGGCGGCGGTGACGGGGGACGTAACCACGGCTGGGGGCAACGGGGTGAGAGGGAGGGAGGAACGGTCGTGCGGAAGTTGCAGGCGTACAATCGCCAGTCCTTGCAACGAACCACATACATGATTAGGGTTCCCCAGCCGCCGCCCACGGGCGAAGGCAAACACCTGACGTCACCCCAACGTAGGACGCAATGCTGCGCTGTTCAGCCGCCATCCACATGCTCAGCACCAACGCACCCTGGCGCTTCACCTGTCCTGCCATGGCCTATGGACCTTGTGCCCTACCGACTTGCCCCTACCCCAGCACAGTACCGGTGCCACCGATGCAGGTTCTCACTCTTAGCAACGTCGGTGGCTAGCCCGATGGCGCCCGTCACTGCCTGCACCGGCGCCTTAGCCACGCCTATGGCGGTGTCCGCTGCCCGGTGCAGCAGCCCCGCGCCGGCGTCCACGGGCGCCACCGCCGCCTCCTCCACGCGGCCCACCAGACCCTTGGCGCCGTGCTCCGCCGCCCCCAGCGCCGGAGCCACGGCCTTGCTGGCCACCACACCCGTGGCGAGGGATCCCGCGGCAGCACCCACTGGATGGGCAAGGTGCACAGGCAGGGCAAGAAAGGGTTTCAAGTGCTGCTCTGCAATGACCATGCAGCAGAGCCCAGGGTCACGATTGTGTGCTACGGACGGCAGCGGTTGTCCAACATAATGGTGTTTTCGAAGTAGGAATGCAGCGTGATGGGGAGCCGGATGCTTACCCTTGCTGCCAGACTTGGCGTCGGTGTCCCCGACAGGTCCCTCACCGCCCGCCAGTGGCTCCACCGTCGCGCCCGCCACCTCAGGGGCGGTGCCCCCCATGGGCGTGACGCCCACCACCTCGCCAGGCGCCAGGGTCATGTCCCCCGTGCCCGCCGCAGTGCCTGGCGGCACCACCGCTGCCAGCACCTCGACCTCCCTCTCGCCCTCGGCCACGGCGGGCGGCACACGTGTCCAGCCGGCGCCGGTGGTGGCTGCGGCGGCAGCGGCGGCCTCGGCTGCGATGGCCTCAGCGGAGGACAGCTGGGCGGCGGCGGGGCCTTGGTCGAACTGGGCCGGCGGCGGGCCTTGAACCGAAGACGTCTGGGTCACTGCAAAAGACGGCAGACGGGTGGTGGGTTGGTGCCTGGGGTTGGGTGTGGGCTAGGCGCAGAGCAGCTATGAAGGGGTTTGCATGCCAGTTGCGTGTCGTACCGTTTGTGGTTCCCGGGCCAGCGTGTGCATTGAGCAATCGGACTGCTGCTGCGGCAGCGTCAGGGCCCGTGCTCGTGCCGGACCCCGTGCTATAAGGTTCGTCCATGGACGGCCGGGGGGTGCGTGGCAGCATGGCGGACGTCACGCGCACGGCACGGACTGGGGGCGCAGGGAGCGGCGGGTGCATGGGACCTTCATCAGCAGCCCAGGAGGCGGTCGCGTGCAAAGGTTTGCGCAGCCTCTGCAGGTGTTGCGGCATTTAAGGGGCAAGCGATAGTAGTCAGGCACGCTTGTCATGGGTAACGATTAACCACCGCGCCCACCCCATCCAGTTGGAGTGCGAGCCGCCCACTCACATGTGCTTTCGTTAACCGAGTCGGCGGGCTCCAGCGGCGGAGCGGTGACGGGCCCGCCCATCGCGGCGGCGGTGCCCTCCCCAGGACCGCGGACGTTGGGTCCTCCAGCCAGCGGCGCGGTGGCGGCGGCGCCGCCGACAGAGGCGAGACCTGCTGCGGCGCCGAGGCTGGCGACGGCGGTGGCCATGTCGCGCGCTGACGGAGCGCCCGCGCCGCCAGCCCCACCGACGTCACCAGCGGCCATGGGGGCAGCTGCGGGTGCAGCGGTCTCGGGCATGGTGAATGGCAGCTGTTGCTGCTGCTGCTGCTGTTGGGTGAAGGAGCCGGTGCCGGCCGCCATGGGCCCGGCGGCGGCAGCACCTGCTGCAGGGTAGGCCTGCTGCTCAGCTGCTGCTGGCATGGGCGTCTCGGTCGTGGGAACCGGGGGCAGGTCGGATTCCTTTATATTGGCGCTGCCGGCCTTGAAGTGCGGTGCCGGCGGGGGCGCTTCTGCGGTGCTGGGGCCGCCTGAGGCGGCTCCTGCAGCTGCGGCGGTCGGCGCGGTCTCGGAGGCGGGGGCGGTGGGGGCGACGTTGGCGTCTGCGCGGGCGGTGGGGGCGGGGATGTCGGAGCCGGAGGCCTGCGGCTGCAGGCAGCGCCGCATGGCGGAGCGGCCCTCGCGCACGGAGAAGGAGCCCATGGTCAGCTGCGGGGCGGCAGGGAAGCAAGGCTAGGGGCGTCAGCAGCCGTCGTACGGGTAAGACATCAGCGGCAATGAGCAGGTGACATACAAACAGACATGCAGCAAAGTACGTTCAAGGGGAGCCGCAGAGGTCGTAGTACGGTCAGTGCACAATTGACGGCAAAGGGAACCCTAGCGCGCAAGCGGCCACTGCACCCACCATGAGCCCCACGCCCTCCGCCTGCGGGTTGGTCCACGCCACGTGCCGCCGTACCACGGCGCCCGCCTGGATGCTGGCGGCGGGCGGCACGCCCGCCTCCGTGCCGAAGCCCAGGTCCTCCTTGCGGTTGGCCAGCGCCGCCAGGTCCAGGGAGGCCACCGCCAGGTCCTCCCAAGAGTCGAAGAACGACAGCAGGCCGGTGGAGCGGGAGCCGCTGCCGGAGTCGCGCTTGGCCTGGAGCGACAGCTGGGCCAGCTGCGGGGTGGAGGGGCGGAGTTCAGCGTGGGGGAGGAGGGACGGGGGTGAGTGGTGGCGAGGCGGAGACGGCGACGGGTGGGGGGGCGTGGGTATATACGTGCACGGAAGGGTGTGTGCGGGTGAGCATGAGGCCCAAGGCGGCAGGAGGACCACAGGCTTGGTAGCTGGCGCGAGCATGATTGGGGCCTGTGCTGGCCAGCCGACTGGAAGTGGCCGGGGCCTTGGAGCAAGGTGTCGTACATGCGGGCATGGCAGCTTGTCCACTTGCTTGCCTGACTATCGCGCGGCCTTCGACGAAAGCCGGGTAAGCATACCAAACAACCCCAGGCCTCAGACAGTGCGTTACGTGCCACGCCATACAAGTGGGCTTTGCAAGGCTCCGTGTGGTAACCCCCTGACCTTGGGCACCAGCGTGTTGGCCAGTGGCGCATTGGGTCCCCGCTTCAGTTTGGTCTTGAAACCGAAGTTCTTGATGGCGGCCGTGCCGCCTGACACGCCGCCAGAGCCAAGCTCCGCCTGCTGTCATGGAGCACGTGGCAGAGCGGGACAAGGGCAGCACAGAATGAGCAAAATGCTTCTACAGAACGACGAACGGAAACGCCGCCATTAGGTTGTCACTTATCTAAGGTGCCCTGGACCTCTTGTCTGGGCCTCCAAGGTCAGTCCCGCCACGTCCAGCGCAGATCGCGTCACCGGCTTCGGCACGCCCACAACAAGCCCAACGACATGTTTCGAGCTTGAATGTTGCTGCTGCATGCATTAGCACCTGTCGCACACGCCGCTTTGCGATTCCAAGTCGCTCACCGAGTCGCTAGCGGCGAGCTTTCGGTCATTGCTGTGAAGAATGAGCCTGACCGCGCGCGTGTCGCTTGGAAGGCCAGTCACGAAGATGTCCTCGACCTCATACTCGTACGTGTATTTGACATTGGGGTCCGGGGCCCGCTTTTTGGAGCCCGGCGCCATCCTGACCCGTGGGTCAGGAGTCTCGTGCAAGGTTACCAAGTTGGCCGCTTAATGCGCCTTTGTGTCCACTAAAACCACGGTGCAAGTGGATTACAAAGTTTATTGCACTGCTGTGATGTCGACAGAGCCGCTGGCGCCCTTTGTCCTTTTCCGCCAGCACGATGCCAAATTGTCCATCGACCTTCCGTCATCAGCTTTGGACCAACAGACCAAGCAGGCGAGCAGTCCGGACCTACGCCTATACCACCGTCTTGATACGAAATGGTTCTGGCAAATACATGGCTACACTACAAGGGTACAAGCACAATGACATGCATGTGCCACATGTCAACCGACTCAGATAACTGCAAAGGCGAAAAAAGGAGTCTGTGTTCCGTTTAAATATGGCACCAACAATCCCCGGCCGACCGCGCGAAGCATGATAGCCCAAGCCAGCCCTTTGGCCTGGGTCTTTTACTGCCAAGCATACCATCACCACTTGGTCTCATCCGCCATGTCCGACAAAAAGTAAGCCGTTAACCCATTCGTAAAACGGAGGACACTATAGTACAATCTTACCAGCAAGAAGCAGACTGGTAGAGCAACATACACTGTACAACTACGCAGTGCCATGGGGGTTGGTGGTGGTGCTTGAGGATCGCCAATGTGGATGTGATGCTCTTAGGCACACGTGGGCACACATACGTTCACATGGGGTAGAAGAAAGACGGGTTGAAAAGAGACGACAAATAGTGGAGAGTGCAAATCGAGTAAGCCAGGGATCACATGCACGATGGCCGCCTGCAACTGAACACGCATTATACGTCGACACATGCCTTCTAAACCGAAGGCATTACAGGATGACAACCGCCAGCCATGGCCACAACCCGCGTCGCAGGTGCGCTTGCACCTGCCTCAAGCACCTGTTACCACTCAGCTGACTGGTGCCCGACGCGCACATACCCACCTCAACCATCATGCGCCCTTAAGGCATGCCCGATCCCACCGAGCAAAGATGTACATTGCACGGCGCAAGAGCTCACAGTGCTACGAGAGTGCGGAAGAGCTGCTGGGTGTCGCACTTGCGGCCCGGCTCCTGGGGCCCTTGCTCCGCTGGGTCTGCAGCAGGATGACGCTGTGACCCCCTGACACAGCGGGCAGCTGCAACTGCAGCTGTAGCTGCAGCTGCTGCGCCCCAACCGCTGAAAGCATCCCTCCGTCCATGCCACCGGTAGACCCCAGTAGACCGTTGCCCCCTGATAGCGCGTAGGACAGCGAGGGAGTTCCATCTGCCGCTTGCTGCTGCTGCTGGTAGTGGTGGTGCTGCTGGCGGTGGTGGTGGTGTTGCTGCTCCGTCTCAGCCGCGCACTGCAGCAGCGCCGGGGGCAGCACCAGCCCTGTGCCGCCAGTGCTGGGCGAGGATGATGGCGCGAGGGCTGTCGTCCCCGTGCTGTTGGTTGCTGTTGTCGCTGCAGTCACGGTACCACCGTCGTCCTCCTCGTGCCAGGCCCCGGCGTCACCGTTGGTTGCTGCATTGCTGTCCGTGGAAGCGTTCGAGTCGTCCGACTCCCCGATAGGTAGCCGCTCGCGGCGCTTTGGGGGCCGAGCGTACGTCAGGCGGGGCATCGGCTGGGGCTCAAACAGGGATGCCGGCACGTGGAGCACGTTGGTGCCTAGGCTAAAGGGCCTGGGCAGGAGGTCTGGAGGCAGCATGGCTATGGGGTTGCTGGCGATGGTCATGCCGCCCCCGATGCTGCTGCTTGCGCCTGGCGGACCAGCAGCGGCGCCCCCGCTGAGCCTCCACAGCGCGCTGCCCGCTCCAGCAGCAGCAGCAGCAGCAGACGCCGCGAGCCCGCTGCTGGATGCCGGCAGCCGCAGCGCCGCACCGTCCCCTGGACGCGGCACCAACTGCAGGCCCGAGAGGTCCAGCGGCGCAACCGTCAGCGTGGTGCTGTTTGCCAGGGCGGTCCCGGGTGATCCTCCTGCCGTTCCTGCTGCTGCTGTGCCGGGCGTACCGCCTGTTGGTCTAAGGGCCATGTCGGCCAAGGCCGTGTGCAGCAGGCCAGGAGGGCGTCCCGTAGCGGGTGTGGCGCTGGCGCCTGCAGGCAGCGGCAGCGGCCTGTCGCGAGAGGATGCGGGAGGGAGCAGTGTGCCGTCGGGCAGGGCCGGCACGGGCTCCTCTGTGCAGCACAGGAGCTCGGCCTCCGGCTGGGGTGCGTCCTTGCGCTTGTTCGGGCTGGACGCTGTGAGGGAGCTGGAGGAGGTGACAGCCTGCCTGTGGCTGAGGAGCACCTCCATGTGGTGCGGGCATGGCGCCTGGCCGTCCCTGTGAGCCGCTAGGGTTAGGGCCGCAGCTGCAGGTTCCCCGGAGGGGAGCATGGGATGGTGGTGGGCAGCCGCTGCCGCTGCCGCCGCCGCGGCTGCCGCCGCCGCCGCAGCTTGTTGTGCCAACTGAGGGAGGGATGCAAGCAGGCCGTACGGCAGCAACGTGATTGGCAGTGTTTCTCATCTTGACTGGTGAGCGTACTGGCACCTAGGACACGAGTCGTCAAGGCGCAAGCAGGTCATGGGTAGCGCCCGAACCGCATGAGCTAGAACAGTACCTGGTGGGGTCGTTGTTCGGGCAGCTTGCCATATCTGGTAAAGTAGATGCCGCACGCGTTGCACAGCAGCTTGTTGGTACCGCGTGGCCGTCGCCACTGCGCAGAACATGACAGGTACGGACGGTTTTCGGGAGTGTACCACCACCTTTGGGAACGGACAGCGTGCACAGCGGCCTGCTCCTGTGCGTGCGTTACCGGTAAAATGGCACGCGTGTATCCCACACGCCTGCGTGAATCTGGTTATGGGTGCGTTTGCGCCAAGCCGCTCGTGCAGGCAAAGCCACGGATCAGGTACAAAGCGAAGCACCAACCTGGGGCGTTGCCGTCACGCCGCACCAATTGCATGGACCTCCGGGGACGAGCTTTGCACTGCTGCCGCTAACGGCGTCTTTGCCTCCAGGTACCCCCGAGAAAGCTTTGGCACGTTGATGCGAAGGGCCTGTCCCACGGGTCATGTTGTAGGATGATTTCAACAAGGCATGGTGTAGGAATCCGGGTGTGTTAACCAGTTTGTCAGTCGGTCATGGGTTGCGAGTCTTTCCAGCCTCAAGGGTGGCAGTAACCCCCTACCGACCCCGCAGAGGCGGCCTACCCACCGGAGTAAGCAGCTTGAACAGGCGAGGAGTGGGCCCCACAGCTGCTTTCCTGCATCTCCTGGACACCAGTGTCCCCCTCCTCAAGAGCCAAAAGGCGCACAACTTCCAGCAGCGCGCCAGCCCTGCCGGCAAAGGCAGACCCATCCTGCACACAAGCAAAGGGTGGATCTTGCACAGATGTACCGAGGCATCATACACGCCTGATAAAACCGATATTCAAGAAACATACCCCTATTGTAGCCTCGCCCATGCCGAACGTGAGTCGAATGCCCCGGCAACCGCTTAAGCGGTATCGAAGCCCTTGTCGCGCGCAATGTGGCAATTGCCCTGAGGCAACGGCCAATCTACGCTGTTCTCCAGCACAATCTTCTGTAGGTGAGCTTGCTGTCCATGGTTCGCTGAAGACCGAGGCGCAAGGACCCCTGACGGGCGTTGTGTTCAGCACTGTCCAGACCAGCAACAAGTCGGCAAGTTACAGAAGTATGCCTCCTATTAGTGGAAAGCTTCAAGATCTGGCTGAAGTGAGGCAGGCCTCTCTGTGACAGGTATGCTGCCCCCAATAACAGGCCACCAAAAGAAAGGTTACGCGGCAAGTGACACCTGTTAAGCAAAATGACTCGTATTGTGATAGTGGAGCATATGCGCCCGGCTCTATTTGCCTTGAAACTGCGGTCTGGTCCAGTTCAGTTAGTTGTTGAAACGTAGCAAAGCAAGATCGCGTGCGCAAACCGTGGAGGAAAGAGTACAGAGATGCGAATCGAAAGACAAGAAGCAGTCACACGGCCCAGATTCGCCCAAAATCGAAGGGGGTTCCAGTGAGCAACCACCAAAAAGGAGCAGCGCAGTCAAAGAAGGAAGAGGGCCAAGAGTAATGGTACAAACGTATACTTAGTACGCGATGAATTTGCACTACGGTATTGCCAATCACACCGCTTGAGCGCTTGTTGGCCTATTTGGTTGATTTGGTTTCTACGGTTGACGTCCCTGACGTCCCCTGGTTGACGTTCAGGTTGGCGCACGTCGTTGTGCATGGCACAATCCTCAGCGCGGCACCACCTCGTACGCCGCCGGGTGCTTCAGGTACGTGGTAATGACAGCGGAAATTCCTCCCCGCACGGGCCAGTGCACCCCCGTCATGAGGGGTAGGCGGAGGTGGGCCACACCCCGGTCGGCAGCGCCCTCTCGTCTCGTGGCCAGGTCTGCACGCACACAGTCGATGGCAGCAGCAGTGGGTCAGTGACTATGCCTTCAAGCGCTATGTGATCTGTTCATGTAAGGCTGCTTGGCGTGTGCCTCATACTTGCTAGTCAACCCGTGCAATCCCACCTGCCAGCTGGGCCGCGCAGGCCTGCGCTGCGGCCGCGTTCATGCCCGGGGGGCACAGGCCCGCACCCGTAGCGTGGAAGGCTACCGCAGAGGAGGCTAGCGATCCCGATGGCTCGGCGTCCGGGGCCGCCGCGCTCCTTGAAGGCAGGCTGTTTGGCCGGGAGCGCTTGGACGACCTGAGCGTGTGCCCTACCGGGCTGCTGGCTCCGCTTGCCCGTGGCGCCTCCACCCGCTCCATGCCATCGCTGCTGGGCCGCGCGCTGCCTGGGGAGCCCGTGTCCAGCGCCTCCTCGCACAGCAGCCCGCTGGGCTCTCGAGGGGAGCGCTCCTCCTCGGACGCCGAGGTGCCCGCGGGCCCCAGCGCCGTGGCCTGGAGCTTGCTGGCTCGCGCTGCCGCCTTGTTGCCGCCCGCCTGCAGTTGGTGCGAGGATACATGTCAAAGCTATCCGTTGCCGCAGCTGACGGTGCTATGACTATTTACTGGCGCAGCCATCTCCACATGCTGGGTAAGTAGTCTCTGTGTAAGCCACGCACACGCGGTAGGCCACGCTGTTCTGAGGTGAGCACATGGTGACATGGAGCAACAGCCCCACATACCTTCTTCCGCTTTGGCAGGGAGTGGTGCCGTGAGAAGTAGATGCCGCAGGCGTTGCACAGCACCACCTTCTTGGTTAGCGGCCGTCGCCACTGCGGCGACTCGGTAGCCCCACAGTGAGCGCAGGGACCCCCCGGGATGCCCACCTTGACGTTGGCCCGCCTGCGTGAACAAATAGCAAGTGGCTCAAGTTGAGGGGCCCGCTGCTGAAGCAGACTGGTAAGCCCGCTGCAGAAGCAGAAATTCCTTCAAGCTTGCCTAGCGCGCATTACTTATATAAGGGGCCCTTAGCATGGTCAGTAAGGGTGCTTGCCTTTTGGGCGCCCGGGGACCGCCCACGGTTTTCCGAGGCGGCACGTCGTACGCGTTGCTGTTTTCGCCTGCCTCCTGCGCATTATCGCACTCCTCGGCGCCCATCTCGGGTGAGGTGCTGGAGCCCGCTAGCTGCGCCACGCCCAGGTGTTGCGCAGTCGTGCCCAGGGGCAGCAGCAGCATGGCTGGGTCTAGGCTGGACTGGGGGTGGTGCATGTGGAGAAGCGCAAGAACGCCGCCAGCAACATCGCTGGCCTCTGGAGCTCCACCTGTGAACGGCGGTGCCATGTGCGGCCCAACCCGTTGGGGCGAACAGCCTGCAGACAGCGAGGAGGACGATTGGGATTAGCGCCATGCCTTGCATATGCTCAGTGGGATACAGCGAGGCTCTATCGTATGGCTGGTGTCTTCAGTGGGCGAACCGGGTGCGCACCTGGTGGAAGAAACTCCTCTTTTGAGACCACCTCCGGATGACCCCAGTGCCCATTTACGTCATGCTGGCCTGGTGCCTGCGTTGGCTCGCTCTCCACGTCTTCTGCTTGTGAGGATGTGTGTGGTGTATCCCGCAGCTCTGTGCCTGTGTTGCCTAGCACTTGGCGTACGGTCTCCAGTAGGGCCTGTGCACGGGTGTCCTCCTCATGCTGCCCCTTATGCTGAACCTCCTCATGCGATGCATGCCATACTTTGTTAATGGCCTGCATGTTTGCTGTGTGGTGAGTTCGGGTGCAGCTGTAAGAGAGCTACATCGCGTTGGGTCGCGGCGAGGGGGCAGAGGAGGAGGCGAGGGCGCCCATTTCGTGGGAAAGTTCGCATGTTCGCATGTTGGGGGCGCAGCGTGGGGCCGGTTAACGCCCCTGAACGGCTTGACGAGGTGACAGCTTGCGACGTTGTGAGCCCTAACAGGGCGGGACAACGCGGGGCACATGTGATTTCCTTGTGCAGAAAGGCTTATTATGCGGGTTTCTCCGTCGCTTTGGGTTCATAAGCACGTTCAAACAAGCATGGCAACCGCCGTTAGCGGCAACCCTTATTTTGGGCAGCGCATCTCTTAGATGATACCTGATAATGTACGGTTTTGCGTCCGCTAGGCCAATTATGACCAGCGCCCAGGGGAGGCGCGGAGTCCACTCCTTGACTTGACGTGGCGTTGACTGCGGTAGCTCAATCCGAGAGAGCTAGCTAGGGGCATATACTTAACAGAGGTATTAAAATGGTTCTATGTTCTTCTCTAACCCCCACAGTGGTGTAACAAGCGCCTTGTTTGTTTTCGCGATTTGGGTAAATGCTAGCAGCTAGTAACATGTGGAACAAAAGAATACTTGCAATTGTGGTTGAGCGCTGAACCATCCATATCTCCACAGCATGGTAAATGTCTGTTGCGCGCCAACCATGGTAACTCCGCCGATCTACGCAGGGCTCTCCCCTGACACTGTGCCCGGGGCTGCGCGGTAGGTGTCTGTCAGCAACCTCGCTGTGATATCCACAGTCTCACCTCACGTATGCAATAGGTTCAGTCGCTCTGGTCGCCTGCATAAAGCAGCACGCGGTGGCAGCACGTGGGTGGGCGGGTGGGTGGGTGCGTGCAGGGCTGGGGCTGGGGCTGGGGCTGGGGCTGGGGCTGGGGCTGGGGCTGGGGCTGGGGAAGTATACATGCAGCACGACTTATAAGTTTATGACACCCACTATCAAAGGGACGACGGATAAGGGAGGCCTCGAACCTCCGTCCTCGTCGGGGTGGCAACTGGCAAGGCCCCGAAACTGCACAACCCACAGGTGGGATTGTGCCACGTGTCCGGAACCACAGCCTGCCCCTTGCACTTAGCCGCGGAACGAACATGCTATCATGAAGCAGAAACTGATCATGAAGAGCTGTACACTTGCAGGTCGGGTTGGTGGGTGTGGTACGACACCCCGACCGGAAGGGGTCCCCTGTACACAACCGAACCCAAAAAAAACATGTCAAAGCACGGTGTCGTCGTCCGAGTCGCTGCAGACATGCTATAAATGTTTGTCGCAGGCAGGCAGGCAGGCAGGCAGGGACGCAGGCAGGCGCCGGGTAACCACTGGTCCACACCCTGGGGTGGCAATGCCCCGAAATGGCACAATCAAGCAATATGTGCAATATGTGGGTGGGTTTGGTTGGCTCCTCCCCTGCCTCCCTGCAGCTCCCTGTACCTCTTTGTTTGATTCCCTTTCCTGATCCGTCCACTCCGTCCCCCTATCCTCGTTTCTTTCTAACTACCTCCTCTATTGCGGTGTGTGATCCCAGCTTTCAGATAAATCCTCTCGTCAATATACGTTTGCCCAGATTCCCCGTTGCTGTTGAGTTCACCGGGTTTGGGCGTTTGGTGGTGCTTGCTGCTTGGCTTGCTGATGCTGGTGCTTGGTGTTCACGCTGGCCTGGCCACTTAAAACCCTTCGACAATCTAAAACCAAAAGGCGCGTAAGGCATTCCCTGCCCCCCTTAACTCCCTGGTGCGTCAGCGCCCTATCTTGTCCTCCTAGCCAGGCAACCACCGGCTGTCTTTTACAGCGCGACTCCCAATTTAGGGCACATGTCAGCACGTCACACATTACCGGTACACGTCATTTGCAACGGCTGCAACTTCCGTGCTGTCACTAGAATACCCATGCCGCCGTCATGTGCGTTTGGGGTAGCCAATTGGCGCGGACCCAAGCACACACGAATTGCCTCACCGTCAATTTGCCCACCTCCAGCCTACAAGGGGTGCAGCGAGACCTAGGAACTGACAGCACACGTAAGCAGGGGAGTACGTAAGCGAACACCACGTCTCAGATGCCAACCAGGATCAGTCCCTAGGAGCAGTATGCATGTTGACCAGCACACGACCCATGCAACTCCCCTAGGCTCGGCCCTTACATCCCTTCCACGCTACCAAGCACAGACTCCCTCGGACCCTTACCCGTCTGGGGCTCTGGGCCTGCGAAACTAAAAATATAGCTGTGCCTTGCGAAAACACAAGACGACCAAGAGTACATCTACCCAGAAAGGTTGATTATTTTGACTCACGCTGCATACATGACTTGTCAAATAGCTGGATGCATATTAGAATGCGTTGTAGTGCGCACGCACTACCAGCATGCAAAGACACCGTGTGCAATAATGCCAATTACGAATCGCCTAAGCACCACCAGCGCCACACCACAACACCTTGAAATGCATGCCATCTCCCCATTGTCGCAATTGATCATGTTGTACACACGGATGGCGTTTAGTATACAGAAACCAGCTACGCCTGCCCTGGTGCTAGAGCCGGTGCAACAACCACTCGAAACCCTTTGAACGTCTCGCCGTTCCATGTGACCAGCCCCTAACCCACAACCTCATATGGTGCACCGTGCTCACTGTTACGCCCCACCCTCTTCCTCGCCCTCCCACACACCCGTTACACCACGCCTTACATCAAATACCGGTACAACCACAGCCTTTTAGGAAAACGCACCGGCAAGTCTCCACCACGCGGCGCCCGCCCGACCCACATCGCCTCATGCGGCCGCCAGCAGCCCCGCCGCCCGCTCCCTGCTGGTGGCCAGGTGGTCCAGCGCCCCGGGCAGCGTCATGAACGCCGCGGCGCTGAGGCCGTGGAAGGCGGCGTGCGAGAACTGGCACCACGACACCAGGGGAGTGTCCTCCAGCAGGAAGCACGCGCTGGCGGCCAGCGTCAGCCCCAGGTGCGCCGCCCAGCCGGCTAGCAGCGAGGGCTGGGAGAGCGCCAGCAGCAGGTAGCGCACCTCCACCGCCGTGAAGTTGGCCGAGGTGACGAGCGTGGGCCGCAGGGGGATGGCCAGCGCGCATGCGGCGGTGAGCCACGCCGGCAGCGGGCCGCACACCGCGGAGCGCAGCACCATGGCGGAGGCGGCGATAGAGTAGTAGTCCGCCTTGCGCATGTGGTGGCGGAAGCGGCCCCAGGAGGAGTGATACAGCGTGGCGATGGCGCCCACGGCCAGGAAGCTCCAGCCGAAGCGCCGGGCCGCCAGGGACCGGCACAGCCTGGCGAGGGCGGCAAGAAAGGGTGTGGGATAAGTGGCGTGGTGCGACAGGCAAGTCAGGGCGGTTGTGACGGTGGGCTACAATGGCTTTACTGCAACTTGCAGCGACTCAAGGCGCTAACCCCAAGGCCGTGACTCTGTTGGAAGCATGGTAAGAATGTGTGCAAAACCTGGAGCATGGGACACAGGGGCTGCCTGACCCATATCACTGCACTTAATGGGCAGGTTCCGAAATTTATCCTCACCTGACGATCTTCCTCCCCGCCAGGAAGAATGCACCGCAGGTTAGCACGTTGAGGGTGCGCTCCGACGCCGTTGTGTCGTTATGGCCTGGGCCCTGCGGCAAAGCAGGTCCAGTGAACTCAGGTTGAACAGCCTTACGTAGGTGACACAACAGGCTATCAAGCTTGACTGCACGTGCGGCATAAAGGACAACGGGATGTGTGCCCCCTTGGCAATACACATACAAAGACACGCATACACATACAACACACTGTCAGTGACCTTACAGCCCTAAGGCTCTAACTCCAGTTTTCCTACCCATGCAGGTGACAGACCCCACAATGGGTGCCTTCTCCGCGACCTTGCCCCCTAACCGGTCCCAACTGATTGTGCATCCTGGTGGCATACCTGGGGCCTCATCACTGCTCCCACGCGGCGAAGCGCCCAACCCAGGCGCCTCAGCGGTCCACGGCGCAGGTGCATGCTCGTCGAGACGACCTCGATGGAGCAGAACACCTCCGGAAGGTCCTGCTCATTGTTCTCGTCCCCTTGCTGCGTGTGCTGCTGCCACTGCTGCCGCGTGCGGTGCTCCCGTTGCTGCTGTTTGAGCTGCTGCCGCTGCCCGTCTCGGCGCACGACACGCACCCGCAGGCGCACAGGGGTTGTGAGCCCACCACTGAAGTTGCTGAGGACCACGACATCGGCATGCACCGGGCCCGAGCTTGGGACCTGCGGTGTGGCATCGCCCAACTGCTGCGGCGGGCTGTAGTGCGGGCGACCGGTTATCGGCTTTCTCAGCAGGTGCGCGTTCAGGCACTTTCCGCTGCCGGAGCTCAAGCGCAGTAGCTGAGGACGTAAGATACGTTCGCGGAAGGCCTGCCAGCGTCGCGCGGTCTGTGCGGCAAGCCGACGCCAGGGCGCAAGGGGGCCCGGAGGAGGCCGAACAGGAGGAGGGGGCGGGACTGCTGGAGGAAGGTTGTGGAAGTGATGCGCATGGTGCGCGTGGAACGGAGACGATAGCAGGGACACATTCTCCATGGCGCGCCGGTGCTGGGCTCCTTCATATAGAGACAAGGGACGACGCGCTCATGCCCTTGCCTGCCTTCGAGAGAAGTTGTTTACTAGCTTCCCCTGGCGCGGACTGCAGGCTGTCATTTGAAGTTTATGCATTTTGCTCCATTGGCCTTGAACATATACCGGGATATGCCCCAAGAACCTTCCAAGCAAGTTGCTCGCTAACGCCTTCGTGACCTTTTTTACACTCTACCCGGGCAAGGCGTTTATCATATCGTGGCGGACCTGGCAGCGACACGCGAATGGAGCACAGACTTTTGACGTGGCGTTGCAGGTCTCTTCATGTCTTCAGTCCCTCCCGTCCAACCGCCCGAGTCCTGGGTGCCCGCCGGCAACCCAAAACACAAACACAACCGCACCGCGGAAAGCACGGCACCAGCGCTCGGCCCCACCAAGGGCCTCCACCAGCCCACAACCGCACCGCGGAAAGCCAGAAGCACGGCACCGGCGCTCGGCCCCACCAAGGGCCTCCACCAGCCCACAACCGCACCGCGGAAAGCCAGAAGCACGGCACCGGCGCTCGGCCCCACCAAGGGCCTCCACCAGCCCACAACCGCACCGCGGAAAGCCAGAAGCTGAAAGCCAGAAGCACAGCAACACCGCCTCCATCCCCGCCTCCACCCCTCCTCAGCCTACTCCTCCTCCTCCTTCTCCCCAGCCAGCAGCGCCCCCCACCCCCCCGCCTCCTGTGCCCTCAATGACTGCCCGCGCGGTCGCAGCGACCTCCGCAGCTGCACCACCGCCTCCTGCGGTGTCACCTGCAGCGTGGCCGGCGCCAGGTCCGTCCCCAGTAGCTGCACGTCCATGCCCACGCCCTGTACGCGCGCCTTCTTGAGGCTGTCGAGGTATCTCAGGATCTGATTCCTCAGCCGCTTGCCGTTTGCAGCCAGGTCCCCCGGCGTGAGCTTGGTGGTGTTATAGAACTCCTGGCAAGAGTGGAACCATAGGGCGCGAGCGTGTTACCAATGGCCAACAATACAGGCAAGGGCATTATTACAGACACCCAGTGGACCATAACACATACCCTCGGCCCAGCTGGTAGTTTATCGGCTTCCTGCCGAAGTCGCTTGTCGCGCACACGGCGGTCTTGATGGTACCCGACAACTCCGGGACGTTGGGGTGGCGGGCGCGACCTGGAGGGATACGCGAGGTGGTGTCCAGGTAACAACCCAAAAGAATCGTCCAGTCGCCTGTATAGGTCCGTTGGGAGTGGTACGGAATGGGTGAAACACGGCGACGGGACACGCGAACAGCCCGGCTGGCCCCACCCACCGCCCTTCTTGCCGGCCTTCGACTGGTGCTCGGACAGGGTCCCCGCCTTCTTGCGATTGGCCATGGCAGCCTTGCCTGTGGGACGCCACACGGGAAGGTACGTTGATAGCGAAAAACGGCCTCGTGGTGGGGTGGGAGGGGAGGGGGGCACAACCAAAGCAGCCCAGGGATGGATCTGGTTGGGTGAGCAGCCATGCATCTTGTGCCAGAGGGGTACGACGGGCAGAATGGGTGAAACACGGTGACGGGACACGCGAACGGCCCGGCTGGCCCCACCCACCGCCCTTCTTACCGGCCTTCGACTGGTGCTCGGACAGGGTCCCCTCCTAGCCAATCTTGCCCAGCGAAGGCAGCTTCACGACCAGGCAGACCTCGATGATCTGAAACCGGCATGGGGAAGACGCATCGACAAGCAAATGCTTCTTGCTTCGGAGACCGTTGGCGGATGGCGTATACCGCTCTACGCGCCAGGGCTTCGGGCTCACGCCACGTCCAAAGCGGCCTGCCCCCTCGCGCTGCAACCCTTGGCATCCGAGGTGGGGGCCGGCATGGAGCTGCGGCCGCCACTGGAGGTGGACAGCGCCAGCAGCCAGCAGCAGCAGCGTAAAGGAGGCGTCGGGGGTGCGGGAAGGTAGGCATGTACCGGTACGCCTCGACGAGTGCTACTTGGAGGATGTGCGTGTACTGTATTGCCTCTGCTTGTGAGAGACGCTGGCGCCTGCTGGCGCCTACGCGCATCGCCATGTGCTGCATGCTCGCTAACAATGATGTATTGGTGCTTTTGCTCGGCAGGTCCGGCGCGGGCGGCGGCAAGGGCGGCAAGGGCAACAGTCCCGCGGCCACCCCCGAGGGGGAGCAGCGGAAGCAGCAGGAGATGGAGCAGCAGCGGCAGAGCAATCCTCGGAGCGTCATTGACCTACACCACCAAATGATGGGCCTGATGTTTGGGCACAAGCCTCGGGAAGCGGGGCGGCCGGCGGCGGCGGCGGCGGCGGCGGCGGCGGCGGCGGGGGGGGGGGCGGGGGCGGGGGCGCGGGGGCCGGCGGCGGCGGGGCGGGAGGCGGGGGGGAGGCTTGGGGCGG
>VFQN01000858.1_pt1 | contig 54377 bp, 77 predicted proteins | sample 3512371 | NCBI WGS metagenome assembly VFQN01 (sample SAMN10412370, study PRJNA504923) | tailings metagenome | isolation source: Replicate 2 from Balatoc abandoned mine | place: Philippines: Itogon, Benguet | collected 2017-08-28
CCCCCCTTGCTCCTCCCCTCCCCCCTGCCCCCCAACCCCCCCTTCTACCACCACCTCGCGTTACTAGTACTTTGTTCCCACCCCCACCCCCCACCCACCGTGGCTATGTTTGCCCCCATGAGCACGCAGCACTCAATGCCCAGGTAGCGGCGCACCATGGCGCTGATGAGCTGCGGGCCGTCGGGCCGCACGCGCATGCCCTTGGTCAGCGACATGGCGGCGGCGCCGGGCTTGACCTGGTGGGGCAAGAGGGGGGCGTTGCCATGAAGAACACCACGTAGGAGTGGTGTGGCGGAGTGACGTAGCACACGCCGAGTCCCTCCCAACCCCACACACACCCTGCCCATGAGCTGCTTGCAGATGCCGTGATCTCTCGAAAACGCGGGCTGCTGCTGCCCCGCGCCCCGCGCCCAATCCATTACCTCCAACGCCCCACCCCACAGCCTCCCCCGCCGCAGCCAGTCCCTGTGCAATGTCCCGCCTTGCCATCAGCCCGCCGTCCCAGGCCCCCTCCGTCCCAGGCTACACACTCCCCGTAACGAACACCTAAAGCCGTCACCCACCCTCCACGCGGGTGGCCAATGCGTGCATCCCCGGGGCAACCGCCCCCACCCCCCAACACGCCCACCCATCAACCCACCCACCTTGCCCATGAGCTGCTTGCATATGCCGTGCATGAACTGGTGCGGCGCGCAGAAGACCAGCAGGTCGGCGTCCCGCACCGCCTCCTCGATGGAGGGCACGGCGCGCACGTTGGGGCCCAGGCTGAAGCCCGGGAAGTACTGGGGGGGAGGGGTGGGGAAGACGGGGGCGAACCGGAGCTTGGAAGGCAGGGTTGGAGGCAGGGGATGCGGGTTGGGAGGAGTCTGTGGCACGTTGTATAGTTGAGACATGGCATGCAAAAGCGCAACAAGCTAAGCCGACGCCCCTGGTATCTCCCATACCTTCCCTGCCACCCAACCCGACCCCTGCCCCCACCTTGGGGTTCTCGTGCGTCTCGTTGATCACCTCCGTCAGCTTGCGGCCCTGCGTGGCGGGGTAGAGGTGGGGTGAGGGCGTCCTTGTAAGTACATTACTACACCGTGGGGACGGTGGGGCACACAGGGGTGCTCCGCGCTACTCCAGGCCTTCTACCAGTGGCACTGTACGGCAGCAGCGTCACTGCAGGCATGACGCAACAAGTGGGGAAGCTGGATCCGACTTGCAAGCAACCTGCCCGTTCCGGAACTGCCTTCCGAACACAGCTCCATGCACAACGTGCAGAGCCAGGTCCCTTGCCCCGCACACGTACCACCCACCCACGGTGTACCCTACGATGTTCCCCACGATCTACCCAGGCCAACGGCGGCCAGTGCTCCTCCTCGTACACCACCATGGTGACCTCTGGTGGTCCTCCTCGTACATACACACGGCAACCTCGTTCGCAAAGGCGTCCGGGTCCCTCTGATACACAGCTAACCCACACTCCACCCACACGCCCCACCTGGTAGTCCTCCTCGTACACCCACATGGTCACCTCGTCCACGAAGTCGTCCGCCGGGTCCGCCGCCCCCCGCGTGTTCTCCGCCATCATGCGCACAGCGGCGCACGCCCACGCCCCGCTGCCAACCATGGCGGCGCGGTAGCGCACCAGCGCACCCGACAGCTGGGCGTAGTCGTACACGTACCTGGGTCAGGGGGGGGCGGGGCGGGGTGGAGCGGCGTGCAGTAAGAAGCGCGGAAAGGGACACGTGAGCGCCGCCTAGGCTTGGCAGGATGGCGTATACTTGTAGAGCCCCACAGGGCATTTGCTTAAACAGGTACCCGGGGGCTGTGCGCTTTTACACGAGCACCCTGTCGTGTCCCCTTCTACCATTCCTTTACCCTGACTCCGATCCCGCAGCACCCCGCACGCAGTACCCCCCTCCCCCTCACCACTCCGCCCCCACCGCCACCGCCGGGCGCTCCAGCACCACCCCGCTGCCGATGAACAGGTCGGCGCCCCCCGTCATCTGCACAGCCTCCAGGTCCGTGATGCCGTCGCCTGGGGGGGGGGGGGCGGGAGGGGGCCCGGCGGAGGAGGGGCAGTGGTGTGCGCGGTGTTGTATGGTACTCGGAAACCGACTTTCCCAATAGTCCTGCCCAGGTTCCCGCACCATCGCCCTCCGAACGGGGCCAACCGCAAACGTGGTGAAACAGGTGATGTCGGAAAAATGCTCATGCACGCTCGTCCTGTACCTCATGCAGCTTGCGGCAGTGGCTGGCGCGCTTTGCCTACACCGCCCAACAGCGCGTTGCACACTGCCGCCCACCCCCAGCCCTCCTATGACGACCAAAATTGCTTCTACCACCCTACTGCCATGCCGACCTCCGTTCCTCCCCCAAACCCCCCACCCCGCCCCACCTATCATGACCACGGTGTTGTAGGGGTTCTTCTCACGGATGCGGGCGATGGCCTGCGGGGCGGGGGTGGGGATGGGGCCGGGAGGGGTGGGAGCAGAGCGCGGAGGGACGACGGGATGCGGCAACGGCGGCACAGGCTCAGCGTCTGAAGTACAGGCGTTGCCGTACGGTCCACCCAGGCTAGACACGTGCCCCTTGCTCGCTATTGGCCTAGTGCACCACGCATTGGTACCGGTACGTAGCAAGGCCGATATCACATGGGAGCTCCGTGCACAGACACGTGACCCGATGCCGCCCACTGCTAGCTGCCCGTGCCGCACCGCACCAGCCCCGCTGCCTGCCCCGCTGCCTGCCCCACTACCTGCCCCAGCTCGGCTGTTGCCGCTGAACGGGCTGCTCCCGTGACCCCGCCCTCGCTCGCGGCCTGCCTTCCCTGAACCTAGCCCCTCCATCCCCCTCCCACCCCACCCACCTGCGGCCCTGCCCTCCTGTACTCCACCCGCTCCCCCCAAGCCCCCATTGCCACCGTCATCGCCCCTACCCCACCCTCCCTTACCACTACCCCCCCTCCCCCCACCTGCGGCTTGCCCTGGTTGTGGGCCGTGGGCTCAGACACGTCGAACCCCACCTGCGCACAGAAGACACGGAAAGGAGGAGAAAACAACGAACGTCAGGGGAACCGTTTACCAACTGTGGCGCAAACTGATTTGCCACTGCTGTGGCCTGCCCTAGGTTGCGCGGACTGCTGGATGGATCGGGACGGCGCAGACGACGCGACCTATCCTGCCTGGCTACCTGGGTCCCCCCGCCCGGCGCCCGCCCCACCTCCCTCGCACACACGGCGGAGCCCAAATGCCACCGCTAGGCGCGCGCACAGACAGGGACGACGCCATCGACGTTACCTAGCCTGCCAACCCAAGCGCACGGCCAACCCCCCTGCCGCCCAGGGCAAGCGCCCCGCCCCTCCTCCTCCTACCCCCGACCCCTGTCCCCCCCCCACCCGGGGCGTGGGCTCCCCCGTCTCGTCGTCCCACTGCCCGTTCTGCGGGGACATGGCCGGTGGACAACAGGGCACAGCGTTTGCCCCACATACCGGTAGAGATGCCATCGCCGGGTTAGCAAGGTAACATGCAGGGAGTGCCGCCAACCACTCGCCATTCCCCGCCACCAGGCTCATCCCCACCCTCCCTCACCATCCTGTTTGCGAACACGTTCTCCTTGGGTATGCCCAGGTAGGCCGCGATGGGCAGCGTCAGCTCCCTGGGGGGTGAGGGCGGGTGAGGGGGAGCGGGGAATGAGCAGGGGGGATGAGCCGGGCTGAGTGCGGAGGACGTGTTCGCAGCAGCGCATTGAGCGGGGTGTGCTGTTGCCACCTGCACAGGCGAGACGACCCCCGACAGCGAGCCCGCACTAGCACCTGGTGCGCCAAGCACGGGGAGGCAAGGTGCGCTCAGGGGCAGGGCAGGACCCGCAGCAGCCCGCCTTGGGAGGCTGCGGTGGGCAGTCCCCCACTGCGCATGCGCCCAGAGCTGTGCGCCCTGGGTTGCTACTGGACCCCACACACACACACACCCGTGGCCCACCTGAACCCCCCGCTGATGAGGTAGATGTGCACCCCGCGCCGCTGCAGCGCAGTGATGAGCTCCTTGATGCCCTGCGGAGGGGTGTGGTGGACAAGGGGGCGGGGGAGAAGGGGATGGTGGACAAGGGGGCGGGGGAGAAGGGGATGGGCACGGGCGCCCTGGAAGCGGAGAGGAGTGGGAGGCGGGGCGTGGGCTCCACTCCATGTTGGGTGCAGGGGCCGTGCGGAGGCCAGGTGCAGGGGGGGGCAGGCCAACCACGCACAGACCCCCGAGCTAGGTACCGCCGTCCTTTCCACTTTGGGGGGTGTCCACCACCCCTCCACTGTGCCTGCATCACTCCTTTCCATTTTCCTCCCCCCTTGTCTCGCCCGCCTCCCGCCCCTCGCCCCCCCCCCCGCCGCCCCACCGGCGCCATGCGCGAGGCGGGCGGGTGCGCCGCTATGAAGCGCTTTATGTCGGCCGGGGAGCAGTTGATGATGCGCAGCCGCTCCTCCAGCGCCGCCTCCAGCGACATGCTGCCGTCCATGGCCTTGGGGGGGGGGGGGGGGGGGAGGGGGGGGGGGGGCGGGGGGGGGGGGGGAAGGGAGGGGGGCATCCGGGCATGGTCCGCCGGAAACAACGGGAGGGCGACTGGGGGGTGGGTAACGTGTTTGCGTGGGGGATACACTCGTCAGGCGTGGGGGCGCGGTTGTAGCCAGGAAGACGGAAGGGGAGAACAGCCAGGCCCGGGTGCGGCTGGGGGGGGAGGGGGATGTGGCGTGGGGCGGCGGTGCAGCAGGCCGTATACCAGCGACCCACGGGCCATGGCCAGCGCCTGGTGCTGTGTTGGGTGTGGCGGTGTGGCGGTGTGGCGGTGTGGCCGCAGACGCACCCACACGCATGAGGAAGGCATCACCGGTACCGGTGCGGTACAGCCACCCGCGGCTGCAGGGCCGCACCGCACGAGGAGGTTCCCTGAGGAGGTCCCGAGGGAACCTCCGTCCCCTTCCCCGCCACTACCACCACCCCTTGACGGCCATTGGCGCGTCCCGTGTGGGTCTGGGGGGTGTCAAGGGGACCAAGCCTGTACATACACAGTACCGTGTCCCCCCACCAGCCGCCCCCCACCCACGGCACCTTGTTGGTGAGCTGCTCCACCGCCTCCTTGACGCCCATGAAGTCAGCCAGCAGGTCCAGCGAGTCGTTGACCGTGATGGTGCCTTTGGGGGGGAGCCAGTGCGGGGGTGCGGGCGTGGTAGGGAGAGGTGGGGAGGGAGGGGACACGGGGGCGAGGGGCACGAAAGTGCACGGCCATTTGGTATGCACAGCAATGGGCATGCGGTTACGTGCGTGACCCGCCATGGCATGCATACAACAACGCACTGTTGGTTGTCCTGACCGTGTTTGCGTTAGCATCAGCGCATCACTACATGGTGATGTACGCTTGCCGCTAACCCCCCAACCCCAGCCCAGGCACCTCAAGGCAGACCCCGCGACTGACCGACACGCCCCGCAACATGCCTGAAAGTCCTCCAGAAGCACCACTAAGGAGGCATATACCAAATTCATGAGAACTGTATGGCTAGCAACTTACAGTCGACATCGAAGCAAACGCACTGAGCGTTCCTCCAAATGTTCAGGACTCGGTCGGTGGGGAGCGTGTTGACCACATAGTCCTTGCTGCCGTCGTCATAGCTGGCAGAAGATGCAATTACACTCCGTCTTGTAGTCGGAGGGGAGCCTGCTCCAAGCCGTTTGACCGGTGCCGACAAAAACGCTTGTCGATGAGCAGCGGCCCGTGGGGCCGACCGCACAAGTTTTGGACACGCTATTCCTCGGCCAGCCGGGCATTGTTGCAGCGGCTTGTGGGAGTATGCCAACTGCATCTTGTTGAGGAGGTTCGGCGTTCACAGCTGTCGGACAGTTCCTCCTTTGCAGCTTTCGGTATCGTGTTGCGTCACTTTCCGTGAAGAGGAGGTCACATGTCAATTGAGCGACACGATGTCTTAGATGTTGTGCTTACAGTTAAGCATCCGTACTGGGGATAACCCTAGGGCCGATTATTCCCCCGGACGTTGTCGGGCAGAGCGCTGGGCAGGGGCACGTGGCGACGCATGTACGTGGGCCAGATGGGCTGCATCGCATAGGCATTAAACCACACAGCAATGGCCCATAACATGAACAGGTGGACGCTGTGTCTTTCGGCTGCACCGAGCACAGGAACAGCTCCCAAGCAACTACGGTATCGGTGCGGCCAGTGATATCACCAGCGTCATGCAGGTGGCTCACCTGGCATCCTGCTGTGCAGTGCGGTGCCGTGGCTGTGAGCCTCACCTAAAGTGAGCATGGGAGGCTCAGTCGAGCCATCCTGCGAGTTGGGACCGGCACTCTGGCTGCACTTGTGTACAGCGACCGCTGGCGACAATGGAATGTGAAGCACGGTTGCACCGCACCAGTACCGTACCAATACGCACAGCGTAACCAAGATCAGCTTCACAGAACTCTACCCCGATCCTCTGCACTGTCAAACAATGGCGCAAGCTGCCGCATGCATGGCTGGTGCTGGCTGACGCCTGGTGCCCACCTGTGCCCACCCCTCCGGCGAAGCCGGGCATGTTGCCACGTGCCGAAGCTTAGTCCGCCAGCCCCTGCATCCAGCACACCAGACCCAAAGTGCCTGACGGTGCGTGAAAACGTGACAAGGCAATTACCTGTAAAAACGCCCTTCGTCACCACTGAAGTGAGGCGAAGGGGTGCCGACATGGCTACCCTAAGCATCGAGGCGTGGACGGTCCATCGTATTATAACCAGCACACGGTTTATCGCCCGCCTGTAGTATTCAGGTGCAGGAATGTAGCGCTCTTTGAGGTGAGCGGTTGTGCAGCGTCTCGAATGACCGAGACCAAGCCGAGACCCTGCCTGGCGGAACCTGTCGGCAGCCACCAACGTACCAACCGTTCGCAGTCGCGTAAGCCTGAAGGCTCTACACAATACGGCGATCCACGTAATGCGGTTATACTGACCGATATTTAGATACTGTCTTTTGATTTGTTGCACCCATATATGGACTGAAGGTGCGGTGCGTAACCTCTAGACACGATTGTACACGACAGCGTGCGACACTCACAGCGACAGTGAACTACAAGGCACATCATGGCCCTCTATAATGCTAGTCGCCTGACTCTTCCGGCAGTCACCTCTGCAGTGCGCGGTTCAGCGCAGCTATCTGAGCTCCTACGCCCAATCGTCGCATCGTTCCATTGCGACGCCCGCTACCGGACCTGGTGGAATCACATCCAGCGCCAGCGCCAGGACCATGACTCCGACTTCTTACATCTGCCTTCTGTAGCGCTTCCGGAGCCGGCCAGTCTCTTGATGCGCTCCTTCGGGCACCCCGCACCGCTGGGCATGCTAGCACCGCTGGTGGCCGCTGGGTTGCTGCAGCGCGCCGCAGCCCGCCCCTTCCCTTCTGCGTTCTCGCACGCTTCCGGTATCGACATCCAGGAGCACGAGAAGCACTATGAGATCTCGACAGACTGTCCAGGTGAGCAGCAAAGGCCGAAAGTCCGCACGGGACACTGTCAAGGTAGATAACCGCAGCAGGCACGCGACAACCTGCGACAACCGATGCTGTTGGTACACCTTTCCGTCCGCCGCCAACGTGGTATCGCCCTCGCCTCTGTCCTATGTCTTCCGTATGTACCATTTGCCCTACCTGCCCTGCCTCCTGTGCCCAGTACCCAGCCCCCACAGGCCCCCACTGCGCACTGATGCACGCACGTGCCCATCCCCTTGCCTCCCTCCCTCCCTCCCCGCTCCCTCCAGGCATGGCCGAGGGCGACGTGGCGGTGGAACTGTCCCCCGACAAGGCCACACTCACAATCAGCGGAACGCGCACCACCGGCAGGCCCAGGCCCGCCACGCCCAGCGCCGCCCCCTCGGACGGCAAGCCCGACAACGCCAACGCCGCGCCCGCTGCCCCCGCCGCGCCCGCCGCTGCCGCTGCTGCAGCTGGCGAGGCTGCAGCCCGCGGAGGTGCCGGCGGCGGCAGCGGCGGCGTGCGCAGCTACTCGTTCCGCCGCTCCTTCCTGCTGCCGGACGACGTGGACGCGGAGGGCGTGACGGCGCGGCTGGACAGGGGAGTCCTCAGCGTGACGCTGCCGCGGCGCAGGGTGCCGCAGCCGCAGCCGCTGCGGGTGCCCGTACACGCGGCGGGGTCGGGGGCGGGGGCGGGGGCGGGCAAGTGAGAAGAGTGAGATCGGGGGCGTCTGGTGGCGTGGAGGTATGAGCGAGATGGTGTTGCTGCAGTGCTGAGGCGCCTGAGGGAGTCATGCATGTGGTCATGCATGGCAACGAGGGTGAGAGAGTATAGTGGGTACGCAGAGCATCAGCGAGGTGGTTATGTTAGTGGACAAGCGTTGCCCTGGAGTAGGGACTGTTGCAGGGTATTGTGCATGTTGTGCTGGTGGGCAGTGGCGGGAACGTTGTGATTGGTGCAGGTTGAGCGAGTGTGCAGTGTCAAGGGGTCAGGGAGAGTGGGCAAAGTGATGCACTAGCGTGGTATGATCCAACCCACACGTGGCCTACCGTACATGTAATGTGTTTCCGTACCGTGACCTCGCGAGAAGTAGTTAGCGCACAACTTTCATACCGTGCATACTAATAGCAGTGTGTAGAAACATTCAGGTCGTGGCGCCTCTGTACTTTACTGTACAGGCAGTACAGCGTACAGTCGAAGACGGCCCAGAGCACCTAGGTTGCTGTTGCTGCGGTTGGATGTGTGAAGGTGCAGGGCGTGGCACAGCAGACCTGCATGCGAGACACAGAGCGCACGTATTGTACGACGCAACTTGTACCGGTAGTTACATGGTGTACTTTATTCGCCAGACAGTGCAGGCGCAAGGCGCGTAAAAGCCAGGAGGAGCCCCGGAGCGCAACCGCCGAAACCGTAACAAGCAAATCAACACGGCCCGCAGCTTGTGCCCACAATTTTTGAGCTAAACGAATACGTGTTAAGAATTTACCTAAAATAAATTTAATTGCTAACGTTTCTGAGGGTCTAGAGCTTTCAGCTTTTTGGCGAGATGCAATATATGCCCAAAGGGCTGAAAGGAAGCACCAACCTTTGGACGTCGGGCCTTCGCTGTTTCGGGGTAATATAACGCTCCGCCCAAATCTTGTAGAGTACATCGCACCCGGCGCGGTTATTACCCAGGCTAAACTGTGTTTTTGCCTCATGCTGTCCTTAACGGCATCGTGCGCCCTCGTCAGAGTTCAGATGTACTACAACGACAATTCAGTTCTCTGCGTATCTACCCGACACAGTTACAAGTCGCACCTTCGAGACACACCTCTTGGACACTCTCTGAAATCGTTACCGTACATCCCCTCCACTCCATTCACTGGACCATACTGCCCTCTTCCCGCAATTCCTACCCATCCGCATACAAAAGAACCTTCTCAGAGAAAAATTGCAAACTTGACACTTGGCGTGTGCCGTAAGCCACACAGGCACGGCACGCACTGTGCGGCATCCTACCCGCTGCTGCTCCCCTCCACCCTCCGCACCCCCGGCCCCCGGCTGCCTGCTGCAGCCCCTGCTGCTGCAGCCCCAGCCGCTGCAGCTACCTATCCTGACACTACTGGCACCGTGTCCGCAGCTACCTCGTCATTGCTTTCCAGCAACCGCCGCCCGCGTGCCCTCCCCCTCCCCTGCCCTGCCCTCCCTCTACTCTGCCCCCGTCCGGGCCCCGCCCGCAGCATCCGGCTGTTGGACACTGCCTCCCACTTCTCAGCGACCGCCGCCGCCATGCCCGCTGCCTGCCTTCCTGCCTTCCTGCCCTCCTGCCTGTTGCTGCCCCTGCTCCCCGCTCCCAGGCCCGCCCTCAGCATCCGGCTGTTGGACGCCAGCTGTCCTTCCCATCACTGCTTCCCCGCAACCGCCGCCTCCATGCCTTTCCCCTGTCCCTCCTGCTGCTGCCCCTCCTGCTGCCCCCCTCCCTGCTGCTGCCCCGCGCGCAGCAGCAGGCTGTTGGACACCACCGCCACGGAGCTGAAGGCCATCATGGCGGCGGCGGCCGAGGGGTTGAGCGCGATGCCCATGGAGGGGAGCAGCGCGCCTGGGGTGGGGGGCCGGAAAGGGTAAGAGACACACAGGCAGGGCGGTAAGTACCGCAAAGGACCGCAGCTGCTGTCGCCCAGCCTTCCGGCACACACGCCCTCAACCAGCTACCGCATGCACGGGATGCCAGCTCCGCAGCGCACCCCGACCACCCTCCGGCTCTCCCCTAACAGCAAAGGAAGCCGGGGGCCTGCCAGTGGCACCTTGAGCTGCTGCGTACGAGTCGGCTTGGCAGCCCCATAGTGCTCATGTCCTCCTCCCCCAGCTGCACGCTCCCCGCTCCCTCCCCACTCGCCTCGCCCCCTCCCCTCACCTGCCGCCAACGGGATGCCCACCACGTTGTAGCCCAGCGCCCAGCCCAGGTTCTGCCGGATCTTGGCCAGCACTGCGCGGCCCAGCCCCAGCGCGTCCAGCACCTGGCTCAGCCGGTCGCCCATCAGCACCACCCCGCTGGCCTCGCCCGCGGCGTCCAGGCCACCCTGCAGGGTGGGGGCAGCGTGGGTCGGGTGGGGTTGCGGGTCAAGCGGTGCACCTGTCCGCCAGCTGCGCCCTGCGTGCAGCTTACAGCCCACATGCGCTCTCCCAGGTAAGTGGGTATCGTAAAGACCTCAGGAAGCTCTACACCGGTAGTGGTGAGAGTAGGGCACCTAGGCCCCCACACCTTCTTTCAAGTCCCCTAGCCCCCTCCCTACCTTCATGGCGATGCCCACGTCCGCCCCCGCCAGCGCCGGTGCGTCGTTGACCCCGTCCCCCACCATGGCCACCACCCGCCCCTCCGCCTGCAGCGCCCGCACCGCCTCCAGCTTGCCGCCGGGGGACAGCCCGCCCGCCGCGCAGCCCGCGTCCACGCCCGCCGCCGCCGCCACCGCCGCCACCGTGGCGGGGTCGTCGCCGCTCAGCACGTGCACCGCCGTGCCGCCAGCACGCAGCGCCGCCACCGTCGCCGCCGCGTCGGGCCTCAGCGTGTCGCGCAGCCAGATGCGGCCGGCGGCGCCGTCGCCCTCCACCGCCACCCACACGCAGCTGGCGCCGACAAGGTCAGCCTCCGCGACAGGCGGCGGCGGCAGCGCCGCCACCGCCGCCGCCTCCGATGGCTCCGCCGCCGCGCCGACGGCCTCCAGCACCCAGTCCCGCCGGCCGACGGCGACCCACCTGCCGCCGACGCGCGCGCGCACGCCGCAGCCGGCGGTAGTGGTGGCGGCGTCGGCTGGCGGCGGCGCGCCAAGGCCGCGGCGCCGCGCCTCCGCCAACACCGCGTCCGCCAGCGGGTGGCGCGTGGCGGCCTCCACCGCCGCCGCCAGCTGCAGCAGCTCGTCCTCGCCGCGGAGGGCGCCGCCGCCGCCACCAGCCCGGGGCACCAGCGCCTGCACGCCCAGCACGCGGAGCTTGCCTGGGCGGGAGGGGGCGGGGGTGCAGGGACGTGGGGGGGGCCGGGGGAGGCGGAATGAGGCAGGTAGCAGGGAGGCAGGGCTCAGGAGCACGGCAGTGAGCGGGGACGCAATGCATGGCGTGGGCGTGGGCGAGCGAGGAAGCCACCTTGCACCCTTCAAGGGTCACCAAAGTTACACCGTAGCAACCATCCGTAAAGCTACGGTATTGCAACCAAACAATGCTCTCAGTGTCCCCTTGCCCTGCTCCACTACCTTTGAAATGCCTGGTCCCCCTCCTCGCCTTCGTTCCTCGCCTCCCCACTGGCCCACTGCATCCTTGCCCTAACCCCTTGTCCCGCCCCGCGCACGGCCCCCGCACAGCCCCCCACCCCCTTACCCCTACCCCGCCCCTCCTCACCCTCCGTGAGCGTGCCCGTCTTGTCCAGCACCACCGTGTCCACCGCCGCCAGCCGCTCCAGCACGTCCCCGCCGCGCACCAGCAGCCCGCGCCGCGCCCCCGCGCTGCTGCCCACCAGCACCGCCGTGGGCGTGGCCAGGCCCAGCGCGCAGGGGCACGCCACCACCAGCACGTCCACGGCCAGGCGCAGGGCCAGCAGCAGCGGGGTAGTGGGCGCGTCGGGGTCGGAGTCGCCGTAGGCGGGAGCGGCCCAGGCGCCCGCGCCTGGGGCACAGACAGCGTGTGGGGTGCAGCTTGGTGCGAGAGCCGTACCACAGCCATATGACGTGTGAACCGGAAAGGTGCTGCGCGTGGGTCCGATAGTTGGTGTGCAGTCGTCTGCAGTGCAAGCTGCACGTCATTCTCCTGCACGCCTCCGTCAACCCCACGTCGACTGGAATGTGCAAGCACTGCCCGGTGCCTCCTGTCCCACCACCGGCACCCCAGTGCCCTCGTCCCTCCTCTGCCCCCACCGTGACTGTGGCGGGAAGCCCTGCACCGCCCCGCTCTACTCTTGAGTTACAAGGCACCTAGCAGGTCCCGCTTCTTCCCCACCGTGGCTGTGGTAGGACGCCTCCACCGCCGCCCACCCCCCCACGTCGTCCAGCACGTGCGGCCACAGGGCGGCGCCCGCAGTCAGCCAGAACAGGAAGGTGGCGGCGGCCGCAGCCATGACGCCGTAGCAGAAGCGGCCCGCCACGGCGTCGGCCAGGCGCTGCACGGGCGCCTCGCGGGACTGGGCGGACGACACCAGGGCCGCGATGCCTGGGGGCCGGGAAGGGGTGGAAGGGGAGGGCATTGGCGGTATCAGCATGTTGGAACTTCCTGTCCTCGCTTCGGCCACGTGCGTGCAGAGCAGCCGCTTTGTGCTTTTCACTACTCTGGCAGTAAGGTTCCTGCCTAACAACACCTCTGCCATCTGAAAAAGTAACTGTGAAACGGCAGCGGCGACGGCAGCGGACAGAGGACATGCGCCGCGCCTGCCGCCATGCAGTCGGCATCAACATCCCAAACCCTCCCACCCTGCCTTCCCCCCTCCTCCTGCCCCGCCACGCACCCGCCAGCGTGGACTGCGCCCCCGTGGCGGTGGCCCGCATGGTGACTGCGCCCTCGAACGCCACCGTGCCGCCCACCAGCCTGCTGCCCGGCGCCTTGCCCACCAGGCGGCTCTCCCCCGACAGCAGGCTCTCGTCGCAGCAGCACTCGCCCTCCAGCACCTCGCCGTCAACAGGCACCTTCTCGCCTGCAGGGGGGCACAGGGCACGCGGGCCGCAGCAGAGCATTGATGCACTCCACAACAGCTGCCATGTTGGGGTTCGGCAGCCACGGAGATGTCTTGCTGCTTAGCGATCGCCCCTTTGTCTGCTGCCGGTTCCTCCCGCCGCCCTGGCCTTAACGCCTCCCCCTCTCAACGCGCCCCTCCGCGGAGCCCTGCCCCACCCACCCGGCAGCACGCGCAGCACGTCGCCCCTCCGCACGCTGGTGGTGGGCACGCTGGCGTACTCCACCGCTGGCCCCGCCCCCGCCCCTGACCCGCCCTGGGCTGCCGCTGCGCCCGGCGCTGCGCCCGGGTCCAGCACCAGGCGGGCGGAGGCGGGGATGAGGCGGGCCAGGGACTGCAGGTCGGCGGCCGCCTGGACCTGGGGGGAAGAGGAGGGGGGTTAGAGGAGCAGGGCAGGGTCCTTTGTGCATTGGTACTAGTGATTGTTGTAGCAGGATGTAGGAGCAACAGAACCGTGGCGTTATCCATGACAGCCCGTATTTCGTTTGCCGCCGAGCGTGCATGGTTGGCGAGCGCCGTGGTCCACAAGTGGGGGCAGCGCACGACAAGGCCTGCTGCGCGGACGAGCACTTGGTACGGCTGTGATGTGTGAGTGCGGTGGCCACTGATGGCCAGCAATGTACCGGGCGGCCGCAAGCCGTTTGCAGCCCGCAAGGCTGCCGTGCGGCTGCCTGTTGGCCGCGTCTCCTGCCCTTTCCCCCGCCGCCACCACCACCAATCCCCGGCATCCCCCAAAGGTAAAACGCCAACCTCTACCCCCCACCCCCACCCCCACCTTTGCGCGCGCCTCCAGCGCCCTGCCCAGCAGCACGAAGGCCAGCAGCATGACGGGCTCCTCCAGGAAGGACGCGTCGGAGCCCAGCGAGGAGCCGGAGGGGCCCATCAGGCCCAGCGCGCCTGGGGGGTGGGCGGATTCGGGGGGGGGGCGTGGGGTTAGAGGGTGCTGGGTGCCGCGGATCAGGGCGCTGGGCGTTGCCGCCGCAGTGGCGGTGGCGGCACAACTGGAAAGTTGCATTTGTCACAAGCCACACAGGACGTACGTAACGCAGCCGTTGTGCCTGCCGCATGGTGCAGCGGGGCCTGCGTTTCGAGCATGAGCTGCTGCCCCTCCCCTCCCCGCCATCTCCGTCCTCCCCCCTCACCCGCCAGGCCCACTGCGAAGGAGGCGGTGCTGCCCAGCCCCACCAGGCTGTTCATGTTGGGGGCGCCGGCGGCTAGGGACTTGAAGCCATCGATCAGCAGCCTGGGGTGGGGCGGAGGGCGGCAACAAGGCGCTCAGGCAGGCGGCGCAGGTCCCAGCTTGAAGGACACCACAACCGCAAATCATCCACCCTGCGCCCCGACCGCGCGAGGGACCCCTAAGCCGCAACACCCGCCATCGGTATTGTTGTGCCCCCTGACCCTAGCCTCGGAAGGCCAGCCCACACTTCTACCCCACCGCGCGTAGCTCGCTCCGCGGATGTAGGACGTCAGCTATCAGCTAGCATAGGAACTCCCAATGCAAGTCCCTCTCCTGGCCCCTCCTGTGCCCCACCCCCTCACCTCCTTCCCGGCCCCAGCAGCGCGAACGCCCCCAGCGCCCCGCTGACCCGCGGGTCGGCCAGCGCCGCCAGCAGCGGGGCGTGCGCCACCTCGTGCTGCCCCGCCGCGTGCAGCAGGTGGCCCGCGTGGTGCACGCAGCAGGCGCCCACCAGCAGCCACGCCACGCCCAGGTCCACCAGGCTGCGCCGCGCCTCAGCCTGCGGGGTGCGAACATTGCACAGGAAAGGGCATAGGCAGGGTTGCCATACCGTACATATAACCTCATGTCAATGCGGGCGGGGCGTGGGACAGGAGCTTGCGTGCAGGGCGCCCCGGAGGCACGTGTCGCAGAGCCACTGCAGCGCTGCACTGCAGAGCCCCTGATGCTGCGCTGCTGCCTGCATGCGTCCTCCGCACAGCCGGGCCTGGGGCGGGGTCCACGGCGCACACCGACACCCCTCCTCCCCTTCCCTGCATGCCCCCACGCGCCGCCCACCTGCCGCTTGCGCTCCGCCTCCTCGCCCGCCTGCGCACCCAGCGGCCCGCCGTCCCCCGCCTCCCGCACCCGCGAGGGGAAGCCGCGGGACGTCACGAAGGCGGCCAGCGCGGCGGCGGTGTCGGGGGAGGGAGGGCCCCTGCGGAGGGTGGAGGAAGGGCACCAAGACGGTGATGGGGCCGCAGCAGCTCAGGGTTGATAACGACTGGCAGAACTGAACGCGTCGTTGCGCTCATACTGCACCCAGTAGCTATTGTGCCAACAGCAGGCCACGTTGGTTCATGGCGCCTGTCCCGCACTTGGGCCCATCGGCACAAGTATTGTATGCTGTGCCAGCCCTCCCTGGTCTCGTCGTACATGTGCAGGAACCCCCAAAGCGGCCGACCGCGTGATAAGAGTTGGCTTTCCGGAGGTCCTAGCCGGCGCCCCTACCCGCACGGCGTCAGTAGCCCCTCCCCCGCAGCCCTGCATGCCCTGCACCCCTTCCCCGCACCTGACTGTGACCGCCGCCGTCTCCGTGATGAGGTTGACTGCCGCCGCCGCCACCTCCGGCCGCGTGAGCAGCATGCGCTTCACTGCCGCGCTGCACCCCCCGCACTTCATGTCGCCCACCTCCAGCAGCACCGTGCAGCTGGGGGCGGAGGGGGAGGGGGCGGACGGGTCCTCGCCGCCGGGGGGCGGGCTGGGCGGGGGGGCGACCGAGCCTGGCGGGTGGGGCAGGGGCGGGGCGGGCGGGCAGAGGTGGGGAACGGTGGGTGCAGGACGGCCAGCGGAAAGTGACCGGGAGGCGGGGGCAGCGTTGGATGCGCGAAGGCACCATGGGGTATACAGTAGCAGCATACTTACGGGCATGATGTGCGATAGCGACCGCGCTACGAGGGTACTCACACCCTGTACAGCATGATTAACAGGGACCCAGATCTTCCCCTCATGCCGGTGCGGCACTGCCGCATCTGCCGGTGCCCCTGTCCCAAACAGGTCGCCGGCGCCCCCACACACGGCACACCTGCAGGGGGCGCTTCCTGGGTGGCTGTCGCCCCGGCCAGCACCGAGGCCCAGCGTCCTGGGGCCTGGGTCTGGGGGCCGGGGCCCCACCGCGCCGGGCGCTGGCCGGGGCTGCGGGGCAGGGGCAGGGGCAGGGGCAGCGGGCTGCGGCGTGCCCTCTCCAGCGGGCCGACCGCCCCTGCTGCTGCCACACTCCGTGCGCCCGCCCCGCTGCCGGTCCGTGCTGCTGCTGCACCGCCCGTATGCACGCTGGCAGCCTGGAGTGCTGCCACGCATGCGCTAGGCCCGTGTCGTTGCAGGGTGAAGGGGCACCCCGCGCGGCCGAGTCGCGCTAGGCAGGGGGCCCACGAGGCTTGCACACCCATCCGAGCGACGACCGATGCCCATCCGGGGTTCATGCTCTGGATCAAGGGTTCTTGGGCTCGCTGTTTCTGGGCCAGATGGCCTCTATAAGCCAGCGCGTGCATGACGCGCTTGCGTCGGTGCTAATCGCTACCAGAGTGACTCTACTTGTCTTGATGATATGTGGTTACGATGACTACACACGTTGCATTACGCTGGTTGTACGTAGTTGTGGCAACGAGCTAGCGTTGAGAGACAACGCAACGGCTTACATACCACTGGAGCGCTTCCCTAACTTGCGACCAGCAAGTGCATACTATGATCTATAAGTAATCTACACATGTTGCCAGTTTGGCCTGCCAACTAGGCGTGGGAGCTCGCCGAGATGAACGCGGGAGAGTACGGGACGTTGGCTCTCGGTTTGGACAGGGCCCGCAGCGTGTAATTGTATAGACAGTCTGCGTCTTTACAACTCGTTTAAATGCAGTATCCCTGGTCTTTCCTTTCCCTCGCATACGTGCGAACTCTTGACTATTGCCGTGACCAGCTGCGTTTCTGCTTCGGAATACCTCCGCGCCACTATGAAGTTGTCAACATGACTATCGAGTGACGCATGGCGATGCTTAAAGTGTTATGCTGTGCAGGCACCGGAGTGGGTTATGAGCAGTTTCAACCGCGCGGGGACTTGGGCCCCGCTTACAGCTGAATGAAGTTGTGGAGGAGTATACCATGCTGTTTTGGAGGAGAACCAAAGGCTTCCACCCCTGCGGGCGCAACGGGCGCACCTCGGCGCACCTCGGCTGTCGCGGAGGAACGAGCCGTGGACGCAGCAGAACCCTCAGTGCATGAGTCACATGCGTCTCGCATTGAAACTATCAACGCCGCTGGCCAGCGTTGCAGCAGCACAGCCGTTCCCGCGCAGCCGGATGCCGTGCCGGTTGACGCGCCCACGCGCCCGTCGCCTCCCGCCCCCCGCCGGTCCCACGAGCCGGCTGCGCCCCACTCGCACAACGACACTCCCACAATCTCCCCAAGCCATGCCCGCGCGGCATCGCCCCTCGCCGCCGCTGCGTCCGGCTCGCCGTCGTCCTTCGCCACCTCTGACCGCTACCCCCGCCTTGTGGACCACCCGCTGTCGGGGGACCAGCTCCCGCTGCACCACCCCGGCCCCGCCTCCGAACCCCATGCCGCCGGCCGGCCGCCCTTCCGCCTGGACGCCAACATCGCCTCAATGGCCGACGCCGCCGCAATGGCCGTCGCCACCGTCGCCCGCCTCAGCCCCATGCACTCCCGCTCCCTGTCCATCCGCCAGCGCACCACCGCCGCCGGCACCCGGCCTCCCTCCTCCCTCGCCGCCGCCAGCCAGCACTCCCCCGTCTCCCTCAGCGCCGCCGGCGGCGGCGCCCTGTCCCTCCCCCTCCTGCATCATCCGCTGTTCAACGACGACAGCAGCACCGTGTCCATCCCCACGGAGGACGACGGAGACGACGGCCTGCCCTCGCCCTCAGACACAGCCTCCCCCGCCGCACCGCTGGCAGCCAGCCGCCGCTCGCGCGCGTCGCACGGCCCCAGCGGGGGCCGCGGGCTGGGCGCGCACGCGGAGGAGGCGGCCTTCATCCGCGGCACGCTGGCCGCCCTCAAGCAGGCCACCCTGGCGGGCTTCGAGGAGGCGGGAAAGGGGGAGGTGCTGCCGGGGCTGCCGCGGGCGCAGGCGCGGCACAGCAGCAACCGCCTGCCGGTGCTGGGCGGGGGCGGGGGCATGGGGCTGGGCCCGGGGCACCACGGCGTGGCGGTGGGGCCGGGGATGGGGATGGCGGGCGGTGGGGCGGCAAGCGGAGCCAGCTCGATGGGGGCCCCTGCGGCGCGCATGGCGCTGAGCCCACAGGTGCACGAGGCCAACCTGGCGGCGCTGCTGGGCTCGCTCAGCGGCATCGCAGGGCCCACGTCGACGGGGCTGTCGGGGGCGGGCATGGGTGGCTCGGGGCCAGCGGCGGGCGGGGGTGGCTCAGGGCTGGCGGCAACCTGGAGCGGCGCGGGCGGTACTGCGGGGGGCGAAGGTCCTAGGTCTGCGCACCAACTGCCGCTGGTAGGGGCCCGCTCACCGTTCCAAGTGGTGGGGCCGGGGTTGGCTGGCGCCGGCGGCAGCGTGGGCGGGGCCGGTGGCAGCGGCGGGGGCTACAACGTGGCGGCGTCACTGCTGGCGTCCGGGGGCGCAGGGGATGGCGGCAGCGGCAGCGGCACGGGCGGGGGCTACGGCGTGCTGGGGCGCGACACCAACGCCACGTTGGTCACCACCGGCCGGGCCAGCTTGAGCGAGAGCTGGTCCTTGCTGGGGGGCACCGGGCCGGCGGCGGGGCCGCCGTGGCCCGTGTCTGACGGCGCCATGCCGCCGTCGCTTGCCGTGCAACAGCAACGGCGGCAGGAGCAGCAGCAGCAGCAGCAGCAGCACCAGCAGCACATGCCTCATCAGCAGCGGGCCAGCTTGCCGAGGGACAGCAGCGGCGCAGGGCATGGGATGGGTCTGTTCAGCAACGCCATGGGCCAGCAGCCCGCCAGCGGCGGTGGGGAGGTGCCTGGTGGGGCTGCAGGCGGTGGGGAGGTGCCTGGTGGGGCTGCAGGCGGTGGGGGCCCCGGCGGCGGCCCCAGCGTCAGCGGGCCCTTGGACGATGGCCGCGGCTATGCAGACGTGCTGCAAGAGATCTTCCAGAGGGCCCTCGTGCAGCAGGAACTGATGCGCTTGCAGCAGCAGCACCAGGGGCTGTCCCGCACGCCCAGTCACCAGACCGTGGCCGACAGCGGCATGGCGCCAAGCCTGCTGCAGCCGCAGGCGCCGAACCCTTGGGCTGCGCAGGTGGTGCCCACGGCGGGGCCGGGGCCGGTAGCACCCGCCAACATGCCCGCCCTACCCGCGCTGCCTGCCGCGGCGTGGCCCGACCCGCGGGCGCCCGCCGGCGTGGCAGATGTCGCGGCAGGGCTACAGCAGCAGCAGCAGCAGCACCAACCGGCGCAGCATGGCATGCCGGCGCTGCACCCGCTGCCCCTGCCGCACATCTTCAAGACGCCGCCGGCGCCGCCTGAGCTTTCGCCGGTGGAGGCAACGGAAGGAGGCGTGCCGCCAGTCGATCGGCTAAGGTATGCTGGAGGCTACTGCGCACCGCTACCCTTCCAGTCCATTCCATGACGCAGAGCAATTGTCTCCGCCGCCTTTCTGTGCCTCATAGGCCTGTAACACTGCTGCAGAGCGCCCGTTAGCTGACGCAGTGGCGCCGCCTTGCCCTCCTTGCCCGCGTCGCAGGTTGCACATGTCAGGCGTGTCGGCCACCAGCACGGAGCCGCTGGTGTCCGTCACCCTGCCGGACATTGTGGGTGCGGCGCTGAGGGCCGCGGGCAGCTCCACGGCTTCCGGCGGCACCGCAGTAGGCGGCGGCGGCGGCGGTGGCAGCAGTACGCGTGCCGTGCAGTCGGGGTCCGCCAGCGGCTCGGCGCAGCGCACGCCGTCGCACCTGCAGCGGCGCCAGGCGTCGGAGCAGGAGGGGTCCTGGTCGTTGGCCCGCCCGCGCCATCAGCCCAGCCTCGGGGACTTACAACCGCTCAGCGGCAGGGACGGGCCCGTCTGGCAGCAGCGGCAGCAGCAGCAACAGCATACCCAGGCGGCACCAGCGCCCGCGCCCCCGCACCCCAGCCTGCACCCCGACCCGCGGCCGGGCCCTGGCGTCGGCCCGCCGGCCGCCTACGCACATGCGGCCTCCGCCGCGCAGCCGGGCGACGACCCGCCGCTGCACGGCGGAGGTGGTGGCGACACCAGCAGCGAGTCGGGGCCGCTGAGCCTGCTGCAGCTGCAACTGCAACTGCACAGCCAGCAGCAGCAGCAGGAGTCAGAACAGCAGGAGCAGCAGCAGGAGGGCAAGGTGGACTCGGGAAGCGGGGCAGCGCGGCAGGGGTCGGCTGGTGCGGGCGAGGAGCTGCCGCTGCGGGCGCTGCCGCCCGCTGCTGTGGCCGCGGAGTCGGAGGTGGCGGCGTTCGCGCAGGAGCTGGGGGCCGACCAGCGGCTGGTGCTGGAGCAGCTGGTGCGGGACAAGTGGTCGCCCTTCAGCTTCCCGCTGCTGGCCCCGCCCTCGGCAGCGGGGGCCTTGGGCACCACCCCAGCACCCGGTGCATCCACTGGCGTGGGCAGCCTATCGTCGGGGGGCACGGGGCTGCACGCGTCTGGCCCGTGGTCAGGCATACCCATGGCGCCGGCCGTGTCCAGGGCCCCGGCGGTGGCGGCGCCCGGGGCGCTGGGGGCTGGTGTGTTCGCTGCGGCGTCACACTCTCAGCAGGGATCCAGCGGCGGGGGCATGGCGCCCGGCCCGCTGTGGGCTGCGGGGCGCGGCAGCAGCGGCGGCGGCGCGGCATTTCCTCCGGGTGCTGCCCCTGGCCTTTCCACCGACGCCGTCTTCACGGGGCAGAACGCCCTGTGGCCGGGGGCTGCCGTGCCGCAGCAGGGCCAGGGCTCAGCCGCCCCGGCCTTCCAGAGCCCCGCTGCGCTTGCTTCGCATCCCGGCCACCCGTACCCCCACCTGCGCTTGGACCTGCAACCCGTCACCGAGGCCAGTACCTCAGCCGCCATCGCCACCGCCACCGGTGGATCCCTGTCCCCAACGCCTCCCCCCGGGCACCCCTTCCCTTCCAGCGTCGCTTCCACAAACGGGCCACATTTTAGCGGCGGCGGCGGCGGCGATTGGTCGCAGTCCACCGCCGGCGCGATACACGCTTCCTCCCCCGCCACCACCGCCACCGCCACGGCCCCCTGGAGCCAGACCCACGCGTACACCACCCTCACCTCCACCACCCACGGCCACGCCCTGTCCGTGGGCCTGTCCCCGCACACCTCCCTGTCCCTGTCCACCGCCTCCCGCGCCCTCACGCCCTCCCAATCCCACTCGCGCTCCCAGTCAAGCCACGTGTCCCAGGCGGTGGCTACGGCCGCCAGCACCGTGGCGTCCGCGGCCCCGGCAGCACCGCGCGGCATGCCGCGGGGTGACTCCAATGCCTCCGGCACCATGACAGCCGCCGCCACCGCCGCGGCGCGGGCCCTGCTGCGAGCCGACTCGGTGGGAACAAGCGCCGGCACGGGCACGCCGGGGGCAGGGGGGCCGGGGGAAGCGGGGCCGATGCAGGGCGCTGGCGGTGGAGTGGAAGTCGGTGCGGGTACAGGCATGGGCCGTGGACAGACAGCCAGCGGCGTTGTAGGCTCCTCAGCGCAGATTCAGACCAAGGCGCACGGGCCGCAGCAGCACCAGCCATGGCAGGGGCTGCTGAGCGACGGCCTAGGAGCAGGCGGTGGGTCAGGACCGCAGGTGCCACCTGCTGACAGCAGCCAGCCCGCCGCTGTCCGTGGAGCAGTGGTCCCTCCGCCGCCCGAGCCCCCGTCCGCAGCTCCGCCGCCCAGCGGTCCCGCGGTCTCCACCAGCTGCGCCGAGCCCTTAGGCGTGGCGGCGGTGGGGCCGGGGGAAGGTGGCGCAGGATGTACCAGTGCCGGCGCCATAGGCAACGCCATGCCGTCAGGCTTGGACGGCGCCGCCACCAGCGCCCCTGCGCCCAGCGGCGGCGATGGCGGGAACGGCAGCGGCGGGCTGGCTAGGGAGGACAGCCTTGAGCAGGCGCCCACCTTCTCACAGCTGCCTGACGGCGATCGCGCGCTGCAGGTGGCGGCGGCGGCGGCGGAGCTGGAGGGTAATCCGCAGGCGCAGCCGTACGACGACGGCGGCGGCGACCTGGTGCTGCATGCAGGGCTGGGGCTGGGGGAGCCCTACGTGCCGCTGGACGTCCGCGCCCGCCTGCCGCAGCGTGCGGGCGTGCTGTCCTCCGAGGTGGCCGCGCACACCACCGCTGCACCGCACCATGAACCCCTGCTCGCGGCCCACCCCGACCCGCGGGCCTACCCCGACCCCGCGCCGTACCCGGAGCTCCACCCTGGGCCCATGAGAGGCAACGGCGGCGGCGGCGGCGGCGCTGGCGGCGGTGGGTTTGCTGCCCTGGCCGACGGGCAGTACGCCCCGCTGACGGGCGCCGACCTGGCCGTGGTGCAGTCCATGGTGGCGCGCCGCTGGTCGCCCTTCTTCGAGATGGCGGCGGCGCTGGAGTCGCCCTCGCCGACCCCCGGCATGGTAGGCTCAGGCTCCCCCGTTCCTGCCTACCAGCAGCAGCAGCAATACGGCCAGCAGCAGGGCGGCTGGCGCAGCGTGGTTGCCACCGGCGCGGTCGCGGACGCAGGCACGGGCGACAGCACGGCGTGGGTGTCGCTGCACGCCGGCGCCTCCACGGGCGCGTCCACGCCAGTGCACGACAGCGCGGGACACGGCGGGGGCGGAGGCAGGGGCGGGGGCGGGGGCGGGGCTAACCCTGGCGAGGGGGCCCGGCGGCCTAGCCTGGGGGCGGGCGGCTCCTTTGCCGACTGGAGCGGCCGGCAGCAGGCGGCGGCGACCGCGGCGCGCGCAGCGCACGGCCACGGCGCGGCGTACGGCGGCGGCCGGGGCTGGCCGCCCCCGGCCCTGCCTCCTTCGTCGGGCAGTGTAGTGGCTGGCGGAGGCAGCGTGGTGGCGTCGGTCGCCGATGCAGCCGATGTGCGTCACCCGCCAGGGGGAGCTCCGCAGCCGCCAGGGCCGCCCACGTCGGCGGCCGGGCAGGTGCAGCAGCTAGGGGGTGGCCTGCAGTCGCCGGCGCAGGCTGGGCAGGGCCAGGCGGCCGCCTCCCTGTTCTCCTTTGCGGATGTGGCGGGGGCTCAGGGGCAGGAGCGGGGCCAGGGCAGCACCAGCCCCGGAGAAAGGGGGGGCGGCATCGGTGGCGGTGGGGGCTTGCCACAGCGTCCCTCAGCGGCCTAGGGCAGCGCACTGGTGAAAGCGGAGCACCGTTCCCCAGCGGCAGACGGTCCAGCGTGGTTTGGCGTGGAAGTGGGCGGTAGCTGGATAGGTAAAATGTGTGGCGGGTGCGCGCGCTGACGTGTCCACATACCAGCGCAGGTAGGCAGTGATTCTAAAGGACAAAATGAGGAAGATAGGTTGCCAACACTCGTACGATCGCTGTGGAAGAGATTGTCGTTACCTACGGCCTCTATACACGTGTTCTGCTTATGGATGTCGTTTACGTGCTGCCGAACACATATTGTGTCATGCGTTGCTTGGGGAAACGTACGGTGTTTGCACAGGCGGTATGGTTGCAATGCTCAGCTAACGGAAGGGGGTTGATCGAGTAGCGCGCAGGTACGGGCTAAGGCGGTGAGGGCAAGATATGGTGCACAGCGAACGAGTCATACCTGTGCTCTAGTGTTCCTTGCTTGATTCAAAGATACGGGGAAGGGTTGTTGCCCCACCGGTGCCAATGGGCTGTGGAGGGGCGTCGTCTTTCAGAAGCACAGGGCTACGGCAAGTCCTGGTCATGCGGCAGTCTCCTCTGTAGTTGCTGGGATTTCGTCTCGTGGAAACGCACGCCAACCAGCAGTTGGTGCGGTTTAGAGGTAGGAGCAGACGCACAAACTGACGTGTCTTGCGTGCCAGGACATAAACGTAATTCGTCTGAATTTAATCTAAGGATTCGGGGCCGTCGGTGGCATGCGGAACACCTGCTCCGGTGGGCGGCTGCGTGGCCAGCACGAGGGACGTGTGGGGCGCTGGCATGCGCGCCTGCGGCAGGCTGCAAACCTGACGGGTGCATGAACGGCTGCGGGTTGGTGCATGCGTTCCCGCGATGCGCTGTGTGGGGCTGTCGCGTGCGGCGGCATGGGGGTGCTGGGGGGCTGGCGCGTGGGGCCCGTGTGCCGCACAGCTACACGTGTGTTCCAGGTGGCATGGGGCGACTGCTGTGTGGTGTGGTGTGGTGTGGGCTTTCACTGCGGTGTGCGCTTGCTGTCGGTGCAGACAGCCAGACCCTGTACGGCAGGTATTACGGGGAGGGGTGTGGAGGGCTCGTATGTGGCAGCGGCGGGAACAACTGCTTGCCGCGTGCACGAAGTGCACAGGAGGTTTGTACCCGTGTGTGGCATGTGGCGTGGGTTCTTGCTGAAACTGCGAAGCACTGGGAAGCTATGTGTTCCGTTATCCTTGCATGTGCACCGCTGTCATCCTTGGCATCTCTGTCTCGCGCCTTCTGCCATGGCACGCGGCTGCGGCGGTTGTTTCTATTCTGAACGCTCACGCAGCGCTAGTTCGCGCTGTGCGCGGCCACCTGGCCTTTTGCAATTTCACCACATGGTCCGATAAATGCCTTTTCCTCCGCGTTTACAATCGAGTGGGCGAAGCATGCCTGGCAGCGAGAGCACAGCGTTCAGCACTTGATAACCGGCCCCCGCCCCGGTCAGCCCAAAACTCGCCCTCGCTCTTCCTCCGCGCGTTGAGTGCCTCCGCGGCAGCCGCCACGGCCACGTGCCCGCAACCTCAGCACGACCAACCACGGCTCAGGCCACAGTTGAGGTCGAAACCCACAAGCGCATATCCTCTCAGTCCCTAACGCTCATCGTACTCTCACCATATGCGCAGCTGCCAGATAATAAGGATCCCAACTCCCAAGCCAAAGGCTCACACACGCCATTATAGCTCACGCCCTCGCTCGGCTTCCCCGCTGCTCGCAGAGCGCCGCAACTACTGCGTTTGGCAGGCCCTCCCCTGCGCTCCGGCCAGGTGCGCTCCGGGCCGCTTAGGCCCTCACGGCGGCCTTGGACAGAGCCTGCGCAGGGGACCAAGTTGGCACGGGTGTCAGCCGCTTTCTACATGATCCTTTGGTGCAAGAGAACGCCGGAGGGCTGGCATACATGAGTAACACTTCTACAGCTGCACTTCTGGTAGTGTGTTGTGTTGCGCCACACGTCCTAGCGTGGGGAGGTCCTAGCGTGGCACATGCGTGGGTGCTGCAGCATGGGCGGAGCACTGAAGGCACAGCCCGCTCACAGCGTACAGCGGCACTGCCCCCCGCACACCGGCGTGCCCCGCCAAGCTGGTCGCAGGGAACAACACACAGGCCAGGGCCACCCCGCACTCTGGCACACGCCACGGCCACGCCCCGGCGCCACCTGGACAGCCCCGTGCCTCACACGCGCCCCTCCTGCGCCACCCCTGTCCCGCACACCTCCCCTGCCGTACACTCCCAGTACCGTACACCCCTTCCCCCACGCCGTACGGCGGGCGTGCCGTAACGCACCTTGAGCGCCTCGTCCACGTGCTGCTCCACGTTGAACTGGTCGTTGAACGAAAGCACCACAGTGCCGTTGGTGTCGATCACGTACGTCTGGCGGCCGGGCAGCAGGCCCAGCAGGTCGGACTTGATGCCGAACGTCTGCAGGAAGGGGGACGGGGAGGGAGCAAGGCGTGCATCGAGTAAGTTCACGTTCAGCTGAAGAAGTAGATTTCCCCGCTGCACCTTCCACCATGGAGGAGACCGGGCTTGGTAAGCTGGCGCGAAACGGAGATGGCAGGCCTGCGCTCCCTTGGGCCCGAGTTTGGGTTTGCAACGCCGCGGCGGTGATAGGGGCGGCCAGGTGGCATGCAGTGGGTGGTGGCGCTTCCCCCAGTGCTTCTGTGCCGGCCGGGCGGTTACCCAGGCAAGCCTTGTCAGTCCCGGCGGCCTCACCTTGCGCAGGATGGAGCCCTGGTCGCTGAGCAGCGGGAACTGCAGCCTGTTAGCCTTGGCGAACGCGGCGTTCTCCTCGGGCGTGTCCGAGCTCTGCAGCGGCAGCAGCAGTAGGGAGCAGAGCGCCGGGTGCGGTCAGGAACGTTCACGGCGACGTGGCAGTGTCGGCGGGGGCACAGAATGGCGAGGTGGAGCGGTCGGCGACAAGTCATTCCGCAAGGAGCTGGGACGGGACAGGCGCCCTTGCGTACACAAGCTGACAGCTCATCGACACACCGCCCTCCCTCCTTCCCTCGGAACAGAACACACTGCCTGGTTTGGGAGCACGCCACCGGAGCAGGGTGGGCTGGGTGGGTGAGCTGGGCCATGCGCAGGCTTCCACCTCTGCCCCACTCCGCCCTCTCCGCCCACTGCCCAGGCCCCCGTGCCCGTTTCCCAGTTCCTCTCCCCAACGCACCCACTGCTCAGGACCCGATACCCGCCTTCCAGCGCCCGTATCTCAGTGCCCACTCCCACCGCGCCCCACGCCCGCACGCCGTATGCTGCCCCCAAAACCCCCGCACCCCGCGCCCCGCGCCCCGCACCCCGCGCCCCGCACCCACAATGCCGAACACGGCGGCCCCGGCGGTCTCGAAGCGGGAGAACTCGTCACGGAAGCGGCACGCCTGGGCAGCAGCAAGGGAGGTAGGGCAAGTGGGGCGAGTTGAGGTCCAGGGAGAGGCGTGCAAAGCCCAGGCCGGGCGGCTGCTACGGAGCCTGTGCAATTAGGGCTGTGGATAACGGCATACAGCTCCCCCATTCCGCATGCCAGAGGAGACGGAGGCAACGTGTGCTGGAAGTACTGTAGGACGAGCAGCGGCGTCCATGTTGATCCACCTGTTCCGACTTGCGCATGCAATAATTCTCGTCCTATCCCCGTACACCTGTCCCGAAAGCCTATTTCACACCTTCTGTCACACGCACCTCCTTGGTGCAGCCGGGGGTGGCGGCCTTGGGGTAGAAGAACCTGCAGGGTGGCGGGCGGCAGGGCAAAGAAGGGTTGAAGGAAGGTTGGCGGGCACGTGCACAGGAACACGGCGCGGCAGGTGGCGGCAGGCGCAGTTGGGGGCACCAGGCATGCCCGTACCTGTTAGCTTCAAGCTGGCCCTGCAGGCAGGCCAACGGCATCCTGCGTGGGCACCCTAAGACCAAGGCCTACGCATGTCCAAGTCACAGTTCCACCTGTCCTTTCCATCCCCAGTTCCCCACTCACAGCACCACCGGCTTCTTGCCCTTGAACGAGGACAGCGACACGCTGCCGCCCTGGCTGGAGCGCAGCACCCTGAGGCAGGGGACGGAGGGCAGGACGGCGTCAGGAAGGGCAGGGCACCTTGCCCTGGCAAAAATCGCAGGGTTCAAGGCCTTTACGTGGCAAATTGTTACGTGCTTGTGAGCGGGTGGACAGAGCCTGGCAGGTCACAGACCGAAGTGGTCACAGACCGAAGGGGACCGGCAACAGCTGGTGCATGTCTAAGCAATTGGCCGTGTTGATTGCTCACTTGTAGTAGTTGGGGTAGTTCTCCATCTTGTCGCCCACCTTCAGCTCGGCCTGTTGGGAGCGAGTGTGCGTTAGCGACTGCCGATGGATGTTGTGCCTTGTCGATTCCAGGCTCACCAGACATTCAGCCTCCCATCCAATCAGATTGCGATCCATTATTGACAGTTTTGCTGTTCAACGCGACCAAGTAAGGAGCGGCATACTACACCAGTTTGGAGCCACCTATCAAGCGGAATCCCTCTCACGAGGAACTGGGCTAATGGACAGGCGTTCGTTACGACACCAACCTTGACGACCACAGCCTGGGCGCGCTGGACGCGGGGAGCAGCGCGGAACGCAGCGACCGGGGCTGGGGCCACGACGCGGCGAGCCACGGGGCGCACAGCCACAGCGTTCTTGGAGGCCAGCATCTTTCCAAGCGTATACAGCAGACTTTGCGCTAAAAAGTGTATCTTTGGTTGTGAAGCAGGCACAGTAGAAGCTCCAGCGATCAGAGTCAAGGGAGGCCGCGACCTTCTTCGGTGCCGTTGCAGGCTGCGAGGCCATGCGGAGGAATCGAATTCCATTGCCTCGGTAAGCAATTTGATGGAGATTTTTTACTTGTGCAGTTTGGTGTAAGAACGGGTTCCCGTAGCTGCCAGACTGGCACCTTGACACCTGGCCTTGAAAGCGGGCCGCAGGAGGAGTGAGGGTGGCTTTGTGGGCAGCAGGGAAGCGGCCGGACGCTGTGCCGGGGCACCACACGGCAGCCTCGGCGACTCGCCAGGAGCCACTACTGTTGCACCAGACGATGCGCACTCACCCGCACACGCACGAGTGCACACCGTGGTGGTTACAATGGGTTGGACTCGGCGTCTCGGCCAGGAGATCCCTGACACGTGTCTAGCTGGTCTAGCCCCTGCTCCCAGCCGTCTTCCCCCACGGGCGCCTGAAGGCTTTAACGCAGGGAAAACCGCCATCGCATTATACCTCTAACTCTGCTCACCCTGCGGCTGACATTCAAAGGTACGCCAGGCTAAACCTGGCTAAACCCAACGCACGGCGAAGGTCTCACTTCGGCGGCCTATGGGCAGGCGAGCTGTCCTGCTGGTGGGGCCACACTGGACCACATAAGCAGTGATAATGTATGGTGCGGACGAGCCTGCCGCTATTGCTGGTAGGTATACAGCAGCAACAGGAGCACTGGGACCATGCCCTTGGTGTGCACCTTCGGTGCAGTGTGCCTCTAGGGGACATTGCTCTGCCCTGCAGGGCCCAAACCTGCTGCCAGCGGCTGCCACCTGTATGCCCCTGCACCTGTACCGTACCGTGTGTGCCCTGGTGTGGTCATTGTGGGACTGCGGGCTGAGACAGACCCCGCTACGACCTGCGAGCCGTGTCGTGAGGCCCTTGTGCACACCGTCACGCCAGAAGTACAACCATGGCTGCATCCAACAGGCTTGCTGCCAGCTGCCAACTGCTGGACAGGTTGCCTCTGGTTTGCTGAATCAGGCTGAATCCTGCACAGTAGCGGGCGAGGCAAGGTCCACCGGCAAAGAACGGCATCAACGAAAGGGCGACTCAGGAACTGCGATGCAGGAACGTCAGGAGGCCGTGGGCAAGGCGCCAACTGGCACCAGGGCAAGAGTGGGCACGCAAGAAGGGACCCGCGCCGCGGTCAGTCTCTCTGCAGGGCAACACCAAGTAATTTTCAGTAACGTACAGTAGTATTTGTTACGATAAAGCTTCCCTGCGCCGGCCGATTGACGCGAGGGTAGCTGCCTCGCGACAGGTGAGGACCCTCCGTGGCGGTTGACAGCCATCAAACCGCCCCCGCCCCAATGAAATGCTGCCGTGCCGAGCCCACTCCAACACTCACAGCAACACAAGTACAAGTATCTCAGCAAGTAGTAGTACAGTTGCGCAGGCCACTATCGCGGCCCATCCCCAGCACGTTCTCTCAGCGCTCAGTCAATTGCAACGGCCCGGCGGGTCGCCCTGATTGCGCGCAGAATTGGCTGTCGTGCCGACAGAACGTAATTGACCATTCGTAATTTCATCCTATATCATACAAGTAGCAGCTCCTATTCATAACTTCTTGAGCCATGGCTGGTGCTTCGGGCAGCTGCAGCGCGCTGACGGCCCGCCGGCCCGCCTCCGCCGCCACACACACAGCGCAGTGCCCTCAAGGCGCCCCCACCAGCAGCCGGCAGCGGCGCACACGTGACCGCCTGTTGGGTCCGCTGGCAACTGCTGCGGGGCTGGCGGTGGTGCTGCTGGTGGCGTGCAGCTCAGGTGCGGGCCTGCGTCCGCAACTGTGTGCGGCCAGGGGTGAAGGAAGTTGTGTGGAGCAGGGTGCCAGGCGGGGGCCCGCCAAGCGATGGCCGCGTGACACCTCATTAAGTCCCTTCAGTTGTCCGTGTGCACTGTCAAATGCGGCGTACTGTAATGTGCCCAAACTCTCCATGCTCCCTCTCCGTGCCATCCCCCATTGCCCACCCACCCCCCAGGCGGCGTGCTGGTGCGCGGCCAGTCCTACCTGCCCGCCACCATGATTGACGCGATGGAGGCGGCGCTCTTCCTCAACAAGTTCCTGGTGAGGGGGGAGGGGAAGGACGGCAGCGCGGGATGTGGGTGGAGGTACACGGTGCTGAAGACAGCTGGGAACGCTGGCCAGTCGGTCAGCGGGAACAGAGGAGCTGCGGTTGCCGGTTGCCTCCTTACCGTGTACATGAAATGATTGCAAAGCGCCGTGCAAGCGCAACGACACCGCCGTCAACCGCGTTGCACTGCTGGGCTCCGCGGCCGGGGCCCAACACCCCGTCCCACCGCCTCCGCCACCCCCCACGCCGCTCAGGACGCCTCTGACGTGACCGGCTGGTACGACAAGTTCCTGGAGCCCAGCTTCAGCGGCACGGTGTTCGCGCCGGTTGACCAGGTGGGCCGCATGCGGACGTCCAGCGATGAGCATCAGCGTCACTGGTAGTGCATATCGAGGGCGGGGTGGCGGGTCCGGAGTCATTGCTGTCGCTGCCACGGCCGCTGCATAGGCCCCCCTCCTGGTGCATGGGCCCCCCAACCGCTCCTGGTGCCAGCTGCGCCTTCTCCAGGCTCCCGATGTCCACCACGCGTGCAGCCAGCTGGCGACAGCGTCTCACCGTGCCCCACCGCGTCACCTCACGTCAACCCGCGGCACCTCACTCCTCCCGTCCCCGCCCATCTCCCCTCCCGCACCCCCCCTGCAGGGCTTCGACGCGCTGCTGGCCAAGGCCAACGCCACGTGGGACGACATGCTGTCCGCCTCCATGAACGACACGCTGGCGGCCATCGTGGGGCTGCACGTGGTGCCCGGACCTCAGCCGCTGTTCCCGCTGTCCGACGTGCGGGACGGCCAGCCGCTGGCCACCGCCACAGGCCGCGACATCTACCTGCGCCGCGAGTGAGTGCGTGCGCGTGCCGCAGCAGCAGGGGCAGGTCATGGCAGCCAAGGCCGTTGAGTGTGTGCACCGACAGCCCATGGGGCGGCAGGGATGCACGCTGGTCGTGCGTCCCTCTCTCCCACAGCTGCCTCCGTGCCAGACGGCGCCACGCCCCTTGCCACGCTGGGGAGACTCCCTCCCCACGCACTCGCCCGGCCCATGACCTGCGTATCGGCGTACATGCCGTGCAGGCAAATAACCCCAACCAGCTTGCTTGCAAGTGTGCTTTTGTGCTGCCTCCTCTTCCGCCCTCCACCTAACTCCCACGCCGAGCTCCCCCCGCCTCCCCCTGCAACCCCTGCCTACCTTGACGCCCCAACCATGCCCCCTTGTCCCCCTTGTCCCCCCTGCCCCACCGCCACCCCCAGCGTGCCCGGCATCACGCACGTGTACGCGGTGGAGCGGCCCGAGCTGGACCCCCTCAACTTCGGCACCGTGCTGCAGTACCAGGAGATCAGGGGCGGCAAGGTGGGCGGGGCCGGGGGGGGCTGGGTCGGGGCTGGGCGGCAGGGGGTGGGGCGCTGACAAGGACGTTCGAGGTAGGCGTGGGACGTGCACAAGGGGGCTGGTGCTTGCGCCCTGCAGCTTGAGCTGTCGGCACTGGCCAGCGGATGACGAGGCCACGGCCTATGACCACCTCTCGAGCCCCACGCTGCTACATGCCCTCTGTACCTCCCGCCCCGTGCTCACGCCGACCCGTGCCTGCCCCGCTGCTCCTCCACCCTCCCCCTTTCCCCTCAGGCAATCCTGTACGTCATCGACAAGCCGCTGGTGCCGCCCGCCGACACCGCCGCCGCCCCGCAGCCGCAGGCGGCCACCTACCAGCGCCGCCGTGGGCCCAGCCGCAAGGCACACTTCTGAGCCGCCGCGGGGGGCGACGGAGGCCGGGGCGTGACGCGGAGTGACACGTGTGCACGCGTGGGACCAGGGCAGGTTGTGGGTTTGGGAGCTGGTGAGGGGCGGGTCTGTAGTGGGCGGGCACGCTGTCCTGTATAAGCTGGTGTGGGTTGACGGCTGCGTGTGGGTGCGGCGGTAGGCGCTGCGACCTACCACACTGGCTTGGTAGGCCTGGGGTGGGCTTGGCCTGGGGTCTTCGGCTTGCCGCTGAGCCAAGGGGTAGGTGGGTAGGGTGTGGCTGTGAGGCGCTCCTCCTGTAGGGGCGCCTCCACACGTGGAGCAATGTGCCGCCGATACAAGGGCTAGGGGGGATAGACAGTCCGTTTCCAAGTGATGACCGCATGGCCAACGTAGATTCATGCACCACAGAGTCACAGGGTAGCCGAGCCCCAGGGTAGCATAGGATGGGTCTCCGCGGCACCAGTTGGGTATGCCGAGCCCGTGGGTTAGCTGTGGATGGGCGCTTGCTGCTTTGCGAGTTAGTGCCTCAAACCACATCGTGTGAGCTAGGCATTCATTACGGCGGGTCGTCGGACCCGTTCCGCTTTTATGCATTGGATGCCCGAACAGCCCGACGCGGGCAAGCAGGCGTAACTCGCTGGATGGCGCATTCAGTGTAAACGAGAATTGCAGCCAACTGCCCCTGCGCAACGTGTCTGTATCTCAGCTCCAGTGCCGCGCGGCTGGCACGCCAATAGCATACGGCTGCTCGCGCCCTGCTGCTTCGTCGCCCAAGTGCCCACAGTGCCAGAGCTTGCGTTTCCGCAGCACCTCCTCAGGCCCACCCGAGCCCTCCCTGCTCCCCTGGCCCTCCTGTCGTGCTCGCAAGCCCCTGGGGTGCATGTGGGGTCCCCGGGAAGGTCCCCTGTTGGTGCCTACCGGTACTGCGCTGATACGGATGGCCAAGGGAGCCCACGCGGCGAGCCCTGGCCAGCCAGGACAGGGGTGGAGTGCGTTCAAGGTGTCAGCAGAGCCCGGCGGCATACCGTATACAAGGCCTGCGGCACGTTGCGCCCGGCTGCAGCCTGCATGCCAAGTGTGGACAGGCTGCGCAGTACAACTGGTTACAAGTAAGGGCCACATGACGAGATGCATGACTTCATTGTGCACACCTGCCGGCAGGTGCTCTCGCGCTCACGCTAATGCACTCGTTATCGCCTGTGCTTGCCACGTGGCCACACGGCACGTGCCACGCCACGTCCCGGTTAACCGTCGTCATCGTCATTAACAAAATGACTACAGCATAGCTCTCGAGCACTTTGAGGAAGCCAACACTCGAAGCAACCCTCTCCAACACCTGCCGCCAGCGCCCAGCACACGGACGGACGGACGAACTGTACATGACTTACTGTACGCATGAAGGGCACTTGGATTGCATGCAGACAAGGTTCAGCCAAAGTTACGTTTGGCACAACGCACCACACGCGGCAACACGAAGCAAGCACTCATGATGATGATGATGATGATGATGTGATGTGGTGCTGTTCCGAGCCCCACCAACCTCCACACGTCCAGGCCAGTCCCCTGCGGCCGCAGCCCCCGTCCCCCCGTCCCGCACATCCGTACGTCCCTTCCTGCAGCAGGCCCTGCGCACCTGCCACCCACTCCCCCACCGGGGTCCGTTCATCAATGTGCCCATGGCGTACAAGCCGCTTGCAAACCACATGCTTCCAACTGGCTATCCGCACTTGCATTGCCGGTACGTAGGGACAAGCATAACAGCCACTTAAATCTAAACCATTTCCAACTTACAAAAGCAAAGCCATCAACGGCCGTAATGAAAGTGACACCAAATACCGTATGCCCCGACACCATTGTAGCTTCCGCCACGCCTCCTGACACGTGCCGCCCGCTGCACAGCAGCTGCGCTGCGGCAGATCAGGGGACTAGGTGGCACAGCAGCAGACCAAGACTCAGCAGCACGTGCTGCTACGAGCGGCAGTAACGCTCGCGCGTCAAGGGCCCGTAGCCGTGCATCCATGCACACCCGCAGCGCCCCTGACCAGCCCCAGGCCCCCCTGCCACACGTCAGGTGCTCCACTCCGGGTCCCTGCCACGTGCCCTGCTACGCCATCATACGTGCCAAAATTGACGACTCGCATAGTCTTCAACTCTTCAGGGGACCGCTGTCGGGCCTCCACCGCCCCAAACGACCGCCGCAGCCCCAGCCCCAAACACCCGCCCCACCCCCAGCCCCAGCCAGGCCCTCCCCTGCCTCACCCTTTGCAGCGCGCTGACGACAGCCGCCGGCGCACCAGCCAGCCAGAAGCGTATGCAAGACCCCCAGCTTCCAGTGTCATGTGTACCGGTACTTGCGACCCGCCCAGCCCACAGCCCTCATGCACGGCAGCACGGCAGGCGACAGCAGCGCACCGGCCCCGATCCATCCTTCGGACAAAACCCATCGCACGCTAGTGTAACAACATCCGCTTTGCAGTTCCGATATGCGCCGATGCCCCTCTGGCCCGCTGCTGACACGTGTCCCCAGCCGCGGCCTACAGGCATCCCCAAGTACGACAGCACAAACAAGGATTAGGGATGCGGCAATGCCTGCTTCATGGCGCTCCATGGACACACAATGCCAGCTACTACTAGTCCCACACATGTGCAGGGGTCACCTGACAGCATGCCGCACTAGTAAGACCTGCCTGCCCCTGACCCCTACCCCCCCATCGTCCCCTCCCTCGGCCGCCCATTGCCTGCCCCACTACAGCCTGGCTACCTTGAGCCCCCCGCAGCTGCCACTTTGCTTTACTGCACCTGCACAGTACACACCACGTGACAACGCCTTGTCGACCGCCAGCGCCCCGCACGCCTCACCAGCAAACGCCACACCTGCGGCACACACACGTGTGCGCAGGAGGCATGCGCAGGAGGCCGAGCCCCGTGCACCCCATACCGGTCTCCAGCCCCACCGCGCGCCCCAGCACCGCCCTACGCTCACCCAACGCAGCCTCAGCCCACCGTGGGGCCAGCCCGCTCGGGCTTCCTTCCCGTGTAAAAATGCCTACTGATAGTTCCGCAACAAACCTGGTGCCCGCCTGCCCGTGATTGGGCCCATGCACGTGCGCCGTACCGTAATGCGCTCCGTGCCCCGCCGCTGCTGCCACAGCGCGGCTGAAGGCCGCCTACGCCACCACATCACACTCGCAGGCAATCCAGCCCAGGCACCCATTCCGAGGGCCGCGCAACGGACACCCGCCTGCCCTGGTGGCCAACGCAGCGCAACGTGCTCCCCGCCACGCCGCCGTGCCCACCCAACAGCCCCTCCACGCCCAACCTGAAGCTCGCCCACATTGCGACCTCTGCAGCGCCGCATACCGTGAAACAGTGTCATCCACTGAAAATAAACCCAGGCGGAGCAGCAGTCAGCATTGTTGCTAGTGTCTGCACCACTGCTCTGCCTTAGCAGCCACCGATCCCCACCGCTGCACAAGGTAGCCCTACCTTCCGCACCCACACCACCCGCAGCAGAGTAAGCACGTGCGGAAGGCATTACAAAGCAACCCCCACACGGACCCCACTAGTAACTTGAGTTGGTTCATGTTTAGCATTATGATCAGCACCCAGTATGTCATTTGCAGCTCAATCACGCGGTATGCCAGGCGCCACGGTTCACAGTGAAGCAGCACACAGGCCGGCGCGCACCTCGAGTCAGCGCTCGCAGCCATGCGCATGCAAGCGCGCGGTGCATGGGCGGCCCCCGGTCCCCCTCCCCGACAGAACTCGTCTGTCTTCTTGTCCTCCTACCGCCCAATCCCCCTCCCCTCCCTCCCTCCCTCCAGCGCACACGGCGCCTCGCATTGCAACGCCTTAACGCCAACTACCGCACCCACGCATGAATAGCACCGAAGCTTACCCCTGCACCTACTGTGCCACCCAATGAGCGCACGACCCACAGCCGTACACTGCCGCTAACAGTACGGCTTCCACATCCAGCCGTGCAGACTAGCGCATTACCCGAAGGCCCAAAAACGTAGTCCCTCAAGCCCAACAGTGTAGTACCTGCCAGATGTCGCAGGAGGGGCACGATTATTGTGTCGGCACCACCCCAATCTCTCTCGTCTTCGCCCGCGCTGCGCAAAAGGCACGCTGGCTTGCAGGCAGCCCAGGTGCTGCCGCAGGATGGGTAGCACACGCCACGCCACGTTGTGGAGCCCCGCCTGCCATGCAGGGGAGCTGCCCCGGCCTCCACCGCCCGGGCCTGCCTGCCCGGGCCCTCTTGGGTCCTGCTGGCCGCCGTACGCACGGCACACTCCAGCTGGTGGCACTTTACCCCCAGTGTTGGCGCGGTAAGCAAGTGTTCTTGCAGGATCGCAGCTGCTGCTAGTGTTGTGATAGCTGTTACTGCGACTGCTGCTGCTGATGGTTTGACTGCTACTGCTGCTGTGCACGCCTGCGAGATCGCGCCTTCTCCTGCAGCTCGTTCCGCACGTCCGACTCAATCTTGGTCAACACCTGCAGGGTGGGAGGGGCGGGCGCCAAGCCACGGAATCCGCTGAGGCACTCCGCCCACTGCACAGACAGCGCAAGCACAACCCGCGCTGGGCGGACAGGGGACCAAGGCCGCATGCCGGTACGGACGGAGCCACACCCTGAGGCGACAGCGAGATGCGCGTGTAGGGCGGCACTGCTGCGCGCACGGCTCTCCTCCCCGTACCTTGACGATGGCCTCGAAGCTGGGCCGCTTCTCAACCCGCGCGTCCAGGCAGGCCCTCCCCAGCTTGACCAGCGCGGGGTGGGCGCCGGGGGGCCACTCGGGGCGCAGCTGCGGAGGGCAACGCGGCGGGGCGGGCAGACTCGCAACGCAGTCAGGCATGGACTCCCACAGTCCCTTCATATCGGCAGCTCCTCGATACCTGCAACGTGATTCTCTTTGTTGTACATCGTGGGCTGAACATCTGGCCTGCCACCGGCATGCCTTCATGGGCAGGATGTGTGAGGTCAAGGCCATTCTGGTTCCCGGGTCCGAAACCCACAACGCGACATGCTCGGTGTGCGCAATGTCCCGCTCACTTCCACCGGCCCGGCCCCACCGTGCCCTGCGCCACGCCCAGGAGGATCTGCGGCACCGTGAGCTCCTTGTACGGCACGGGCTCGGACGTCAACAACTGCCACAGCAGGATGCCGAAGGAGAAGACATCTGCAGTTGCGGAGAGGTAACAGGCAACAATTAGTATCAGTCTTGCCTCGCTGTGCCGCTTTGCGCTGGGCCAAGCGTACGTCGCGAAACAAAGCCCGTGTGAAATGCGCGGGCAGTGTCCATTGAGCTTGCCGGCGATAATGCTTCTCCAAAAATCTCAAATGCTACAAAATTACATATTATCGTAGTAAATAAACAAGGTTTCTGTCAGTATGACTACTCGGAAGCCCGGCAGAACGGTCCGAAGCTCGCGGCAAGGTGCCTCATCAGACCCCGCTCCCCTCCCCTTGCCCTCCCTCGCCTGCCCCGCGCGCTCACCGCTTGCCCTGTGCCACTTCCCCAGGATGACCTCCGGCGCCATGATGGTGACGGTGGACCAGTGGTGCGCCTCCAGCGGCCGGTCGCGCTCCCCGCGCGCCACCTTGGCCAGCCCGAAGTCCGCCACCATGGCCACGAAGCCGCGGCGGTCGGCGCGGCAGCCGCGCAGCAGCACGTTGCCGGGCTTGAGGTCGCCGTGGATGATGCCGCTGGAGTGGAGGTGGTGCATGCCCTGCGGACACGACGGAAGGGAACCAAAACAAACGCGAGTGAAGGCCGGGCGACAGCGGGGACATCACGGGCTACCGCAGCATTCGTCCATCCCTCCACCACCTCCAGCATGAGCTGCCGCCCTACAGCCCCACCCCGTCAGGGCCCCCACCTGCGCCACGTCGCGGGCGGTGCGCAGCAGCGCCCGCAGCACCAGACGATGCGGGAAGCGCACGGCAGCGACCGGGCCGCCGCCAGCCTGGTCCACGGGCGGAGGCTGCCCCTCCATCTTGAATATGCCCCTCCTGATGGCCGCCAGCAGGCTGCCCCTGTCGCAGTACTCCATGATGATGTGCGTCATGTACATGCCGGGCCGGGCCTTGAGGTGCAACAGCACCTGGCCCACGGTCATGCCCGCCTCCTTGGCGGCGATGTCGGGGTCGCCGAAGCCCTCCCCGGACTCGAAGGCCGAGTATGCCGAGGCTCGTGCGAATGAGACGCCGACGGTCTCCCCCTGCCGTGGCCCCTGCCCCGGACGCTGCGGTTGCAACGCGGCGCCGGACACAGCCCCGTGCGCCAAGGCCCCGCCACCGCCGGCTGAAGGTGCAGGCTCGGTCGCGTCAGCGGCGGCTGCGGCGGCGGCCCGGGCGCTGGGTCCGCCCTGCCCCGCCAAGCGCCCCGGGCCGGACAAGCTGGGCGGCAGAGCCGCGGCGCCACGTGGTGCCACAGCGTCCTCCCCATACGTGCTGCTGCCGCTGCTGCCGCCGCCGGTGCTGAACACGGCGCCGCTCGACGCACCGCCTGGCACATCGCCCCCCGCGACCCCCAACAGCGCGACCCTGGCTTGGATCTCCGGCGGAGACGCCCCCTGCTGCGCCCCCGCCCCCGCCCCCGCGTGCTGCTGCAGCTGCGCGAGGGCCTCCGCGCCCCGTGAGGCACGGGCGTACATGCCGCTGCCGGGCGACGTGGCGCGGGGCAGCGGCAGCGGCAGCGGGGCGAGCAGCTGAGCGCTGGGCGGGCGCGGGTGCTGGCCGGCCTCCCCGGCAGACTGCATCAGCGCCAGGTACAGCTCCTGTGGGCAGAGGGTGGGGGAGTTTGAATTCATTCAGGTGTGAGAGGGAGCCTGTGCGAGAGGGCTGGGCGAGTGAAGGGGAGTGGTAGTCTGTCCGCCGTGTCCTTTTCAGGCCAGGTGCAGGGTCGTGCACGCACTGCAGACCTAGTGCATGCACGTACAGAGAGGCAGACATGTGCGCACTGGCACACGCGGTGTTGGTCTCACCGTGGCCCCTCCGTCCGTGAGCAGGGAGGCGGTGTGGCGCGGGGGCTCGACGAAGGACGCCTCGGTGAGGCGTGTCACGGAGAAGGAGTAGGTGTGGATGACGTTGGGGTGGCCCACCTGGGGGGCGGGGGCAACGCGCGGCGGCGGAACAGGGTCAGAGGCAGGCAGCCGTCGCGAATTCCTTCCTCCGTGCCTTCCGCGTCTCCCTTATTCTAGGTCAGAAGGCAAGCCACCCTTTACCGTTGCTGGTATCGCTTTGCACGGAGTAAGCAGCACTTTACAAAGCCACCTGGCGACGGTGGCGCCTGAAGCGTTGCTCGCCAGAAAGGTCATGTTACGCCGTAGGGTGCCAACAAGCACCTAAACGAATGCGAGCAAAGCACGACATACTGCCGCACGTGGAGCCCCAGCAGTAGTAGCAAGCGTGTTGGGTTCTACACCCAGCGACCTCCAGAGCATTCAGGTACGGTACGGCAGCACCTTGGTAACTCTCCAGCGCCCCGTCCCTGCTGCCCCTCCCCTCCTCACCGCGCTGCTGACGATGCCCTCCAGCGCTGCCGCGTTGACGTGCTGCGGCTCCTCCGCCAGCATGAACTTGACGGCCACGGGGGCGGACTGCCACACGCCCTGTGCAGGGGAGCGAGCGCGTGGCATTGGTCGGAAGCGCGGTTGTGTTGAACGCATGCGCGCACGCGCGGACATCTGAACGGGTCAGCGCTCCGGGGCTGCAGATCCTCGCTGGCGGCGGCACTACAACTCACGGCCACGTGGCACCCACCTGAAACACGGCGCCACCGCCGCCCTGGCCGATCCACTGCAGCGCACGCAGTTCCCTGGACAGACTGCCGACGTCCAGCGTGGCCAGCTGCGCCAGTGGAACGGAGGCGGTCAGGGCGCCGCCAGCGCCACCTGCGCCCGCCGCGCCCGTCCCCGCGCCCGCCGCCACGTGGTGCACCATGTACAACGCCGTCAGGTTGCGCTGCACGGGGACGCCACAGGTGCAGAGGAGCAGAAAGCTTAATGGAGGGGATAGCACCGCAGCTAGCGGGGCCGATACAAGGATTGTCAGGTTGGTCGGCAAACTTTGAGAGCGTGCATTCGCGGTAACCTATCCACGCTAAGCGGCAGGCTTAGCGTAAGCGGCGACTGGGCTGCGCCGAGCGGTGCTGAGCGGCCCTGTGCCAACGTTGTCGCCGATGCCTTGATGCGTGCAAGGTCAAAGGCGAAACTCCTGAGGCGACCCTGCCACACGCCCCAAGGCCCCCAACCACCCCGCATGTCTCTGAATCCACCCCAACCCCGCCCCGGTCCTAGCTCCCATGCGTTTCGAACCCCCGCCGTCCCCCACCTGCGTGAGCGCCTGCGGTGCCGCCACCCGCTGCATGAGGCGGTGGTGGTGGCCGCCCTCCGCCTGCCGCGCGTACAGCGGCGCAGGGGACGACACCGCGGCGGCGGCGGGAGCAACCACAGCAACAGCAGCAGGGCTAGGGCCAGGGCCCAGCGCCGATACCGACGCGTTGGCGCCCGCAGCGCCTTGCTGGTGCACACTGGCGGGCCCGCTGGCATTGCTAGGAAGGCGGCGCACTGCCGCCCCTGCCGCGGCTTCTCGCCCTGCAATGGTGAGGGAGGGCGGTAGCGCCGCCACCGTTGCAGGGGCTGCCGTTGCGGCCTGTGCGGGTGCCCGCGCTGGGGCTGAGCTGTGCTCTGCGGCGTCCTCCTCCGACCACCCGGTGCCCCCCGCCTCTGCCTCGTACCCGTCCGGCACAGACAAGGACGACGTGGAGCTCCCCGTCAGGTCCAGGCTGGGCCGTGCAGCGGAGTGCGGCGGGGGCGAAGGGGGCGGCCGCCACGCCGCAGGCACTGGCACGGCCGCGGCGGGGCTCCCTGTCCGCAGCTCCTGCGCCCGGGAGGGCCCCTGGGGCGTGTGTGAGCGGCCAGCCACGCCCATGAGCAGGCGGCCGGGCGAGGCACCCTCCTGCAGAGGGGCCTTTGGCGGTAGCGAGCTGCCGGCCTGAGCAAAGACTGGCAGCAGTCCCCGGTCCCGCTGGTCCTGCTGCTGCTGCTGGTCCTGCTGCGGCTGCGGCTGTTGAAGCCGGGGCCCGAGTGGCCCCGGCCCCTGCCCCGGCGCCGGGCCGTCCATGCCCAGCATGGCTGCCCAGCTGCCCGGCGCGGGGCTGCAGTCGGAGCCTATGCTGGCGGTGGTGTCCAGCATGAGCGCCGCCTCGCCCACCGTGCCTGGGGCCGTGCTCATCGCCGCAGCCTGCACCGTGAGCACCGTGCAGCCGCCGGGGACCAGCCGTCCGCCCCCAGGGCCCAGTCCGCCCCGACCGCCCTGGAGGCCCTGGAAGCCGCCTACGCTGCGCCCCTCCCCAAGCTTCATGACGCCCAGCCTGCCGGAGCGCACGCTGCGGTCCAACCCCCCGGGTGCAGTGCCCCCATACCCGCCTTGGACGCGCGCGGCCAGGGGCACGCCGTCTTCACCCGCTGCCGCTGCAGCGCCCGGCACCGGCATGAAGGGCACCAGCTCCCGGCCTTTCCACGAGGCCCCGACGCTGGCGGCGCGCAGCACGCGGCACGGCCGCCGCCCCGACGGCACGCGCACGTCGCCAACACCGGGGCTCGCCGCCCGCGTGGCCGCTTCCACCATGCTGTGGCTGGTCACGCGCGTCCACGGCTCCGACAGCGACACCCGCGCCCCCGCGCGCAGCACCGGCGCGGCCAGTGGCCCGCACGGAGCCAGCTCCACCTCCCCCAGCCTGTGCACCTCCTCCGTCAGCGCACCGCTGGGGTCCACCTTGCCGCTGCCGCTGCCGGGCCCTGCAGTGAGGCCGTCGCAGGCCAGGGGGTCCCGGGCCACGCCCGCCGCACGGGACATGGAGCAGGTGGCGGAGCCTGAGCCCCTGGGGTGCTCCACCACCCAGTCATCATGCAAAGGCAGCTCGTCGGAGGTGTGAGCCGGGGCGCTGTGCTGCGGGGGAGTGGGAGGCGCCGTGTGGACGGCCGGCTGCGGCGGTGGGGCGGGCAGGTCCGTAGCCACAGCCCTCGAGGCCGGGAGGCCGCATTCGGCTTGGTTCGGTGCTGCTGCAGGCATCGTAACAGCGGTCGGTGCTTGGGTGCTGCATTCAACGCTGGTGCTCCTCGTCTCAGCAGCCGGAGAGGTCGGGCAGACGGGCGAGGGGCAATCGCGGGACGACCTGCGGCCCCGCGCGAGCAAACAGGCGGTAGGTTGGACAGCGGGATGCAAGGGCGGGGGTAAGTTAAGCAGCTCCATGGCACCGGCGCAGAGGCAGGGGCGGGGGTGAGAGCAAGGGGGACGGGTAAACCAGGAATCGGAGTTGCCAGGTGGCAACAGCGCACGTGACTCGTCAGGGGTAAGGGAAGCTGCGCCAGCAGAACCCCTTATGAATGCAGACATGTCACTGCCTTGGTATGCGTTGCGTTCATTGTTTTTGGTCATTCCGGTTACTCCATAACACCAAACGCAAACGTCGTCAGGCGGCAGGGAAGACGGTTTCGCGTTCAGGTTCACTCCTCTATATGTGCCTCGATGTCGACAGTAAGGAGGCGCTTCCCAATCCCACCTGTGCGTCAGCAGGAGCGGCATGAGCGCTGGGCCAGCAGAGGCTCCACCCGCCGAGTGACTATCATACTTGCCCTTGTTATAGTCACATGTACAGTTTGCAGCTGACGATCGCTCGGTTGCATTTGCGGCAACCTGACTGGGGAAGGCCTTGGGACCGTCATCCTCAAAGTTGCCAGCGCGATAACCAGTTCTTGGGCCCAATGCGCAGCACAGAAAGCGCTGCAGCAACATGTAGCAAGCGTGTAGACGATGTAGGCTACGCTTGGACCCGGCGAGTTGTGGTTTGCAAGTGTAGTGCCATGCTGTTCTCTATGGACACGGGATATATTTCTTCAACGATAAGTAAAGAGCGGAAGGAGCTGACAGCTGCACGGCTCCGTCGGACGAATTAGGAGTGCTGTACAGGCAGGGGACCTACTCTGCTTGCCATTGCATTCCCATGACACGCTAAAGCTTGCTTCGTTGGACGAAAGGAACAATGACCTAGACTTCAAGGCTGTTTACTTTGCGGTCCATGTGCGGCACAGTGAACTCGCATACCATAATGACGAGCTTCACATGCGCCACGAGAACAACCGAGAGTAAGCACCAGGGCCATTCATTCCACCCTGCAAGTGTCTTACTCGGTGTTACATAAATCCCTGTTCTTGAAAGCACCAGGTCTGTGCGCTGAGCTCTCTGGCACCCTGGCAAAACTCCTACTGACCTGAACTGCTGAACATCACTGCAAGGGTTGATGTATGTACTTGGTATTGGCATGGCGGCCAAACTTCTGCTTTGTCATACAGGATCACGGCATTTGCGTCGTCCCAGTCCGACCTGTCTCCCACATACGGCAAGGGTTACGTCCAGGTCACCAGCGGGCCCAAGGGAGTTCCGGTCTAGCTGGCTGGCTGATAGGGTCAAGCGTTGATAGTGATGCAACCTTCATAAGTTGATTCAATATAGGTGCACTCTGGACGGGTCCCCGCCGGAACTGGAAGGGGCATATATCCGCAAGACAACAGAAGGGAGACAACCCCCGTAGGGCTCCAGACCAAAAGCCAGGTGCCTGAAATATCCCGGTTTTGGCGAGTTCGCCGCAATCCCCAAAACGTCCTGGAGGATCGGGGGGTGTCTGCCCTGGCTGGGCCTGCCGGCACCTGTGCTTACCGCCTGTGTGTCTGGGTGCGGGCGGACACGGCACTGCAGTCGCTGCAGTACCGTTATGATGGGTTCTGCTGGGTGTGCAGGTGCTGCGCCGATGCTGTTGAAAGGCAGTACTTTGGGTACTGCAGCCTGTAAGTGTCAGTAATTGGTTGCGAGGTGCACGCCCACCGTCACCTCCGAGCCCCGACGCCAGGTGCGACACCCTTAACGCAAACTGCTGCCCCACCAATTGCTCTGCTCAAGGCCTCAACAGGCCTCAAGCATTCACGGCGTGTCACAAACTGAATGGCCCAGGGCTGCCCAGTACTTTGAACCTGACCAGGTACGGCCTCACGAATGTACTTGTTAGGCCCAACACGAAGCCGTTACAGACCCACCTCTGCTCACACGGACCGCACCCTACCATCACTGGCCACATGCGAGGTGACGTGTCCGGCGCCGCAACCAAAAAATGGATATGGGGAAGGGAAAGGACATCAAAGACCGCTGGGCACGGGACATGCCGAACCTAATGCATGAGTCCATACCACAGCAGCCCCTGTGCCCCTCATGAGTCCTGCATTTATATCCCTTGCCTTGCTGCTCGGCGACCATCCACCTTGCCCAGGCACGCCATGCGGACGAATGTCAACCGCTATCACTGCTACTTCCACAAGCGATCCCGCCCAACCACGCACAGCATGACGAAGTTTTCCAGCCTAGCACGCTCCGCCGCATGCCACACACGCTCCCTCCCTGACACCTCCCTCCTCAAATCCGCTGCCCCGTCCTTTGCTTCCCTGATAAGTACCGGTGCCCATTCTAGCCACACGGCTTCAAAAACCCACAAAGGCCCAAAAGCCCAGCGGCCCACGCACAGCTATGTACGCTTCCGCACATGTAAAGACCCACGCGCTCCAGGGGACACGCGTCCCTGCCATACCTATTTGTAGCAGCACTCGCAGTATCTCTGCGCTTGACAGTATCTGCGCTGAAGTGTGCACGTGACAATACACAACGAATACCATGTTATGCCGTCATCCTTTGGCCGGACCCATGCGCAAATGCAGAGCCGGCAAAGCACACCAAGCTCGGACTCGAAATCAATAGCACAGTGCAGGCATGGGGTGTCTCGAGCCACGCACGGAGACGAGGGATGCACCACCAGGCACGCGCCCACATCCAGTACTCTCCCGCACAAACACACCAGGGCCATGTGCCCTTCCATGCGCAGCACACATGCCTTCCCGTACGCGACCACGCGCCAAGTACCGTGCATACGACTACCGTAGTGCAGCGTCCATGCGGCGTCCCAAGCCAAGACAATAAAACCGGATGAAAAGTTCCCAGGGCTTGCATGCCCACAGCAGTACAGGGGCTACACAAAAGCGTGGCCGGTGCACTGTACCCGCGCCGACCCGTTCCGCTCACCCTCACAGGCAACTCCACATGTGTGAGAGACAAAAACACGGCTCGCGTGCCACCACACACCCCTGCCGCTCCCACTCGGCAGTACACACACAGCAGTGAGACTGCAGCGCCTTTAGGAATGGACTTTGGCACTGCCCAGGGCCGGCCTGGCACCGCCACCACGACATGCTATGCAGGTGGTTTCGCGCCCTACGAATGGTTCGTGCCTTGAAAGTGTTCGGACCATTGTTCGCACGGCATAGCGTTTCATGCGCTGTCAACGGCACAGCGCAGGGGTAATGAATGCGTACGACGGCGTACGTTGCTAAACAAATGCACAAGGCCGAGCTTGGCACTACCGGTGCAATGCTAATACCTACTGCTTACTCTCATTATGTACTTCAACACGTGCTTGTCAGGCAAATGTAAGGCCAGCCACGTCCTCATTCGGGTTGGCCAACCACCAGCAATGTCGGTCGGCATGAAGTATAGTGCTCTTGGAGGGACGCCATATCGGGCCGACCAACAGCAGACGTTGCTTGCGCATGCAAGGAAGGACGCTCCAAGTCCCACGCGGCTGCATGCAGTGCTCTTCTTTGATGCATCATAACTGAAGTGAAGACGGTGTCGATGTCGCTGAGGTGCTGGTGCTGAGGCCAGCTGCTGCCCAGCAAGCGGGGCGGTCACCTACTCGGCTGTGTCCATTGCTGACGGACTCGCCACGGGCCACAGAGTGGCTTCAGGCGCCGCCTCGCCGCTGCCGCCCGCCACCGCTGCTGTCTGTGCGCGCGCCGCGCCCCTTCCCCGCCTGCCGCTGCCCCTGCCCCTGGGCTACCGCCTGCGCCTGCCGCTGCTCCCTCAGCTCCTCGCGGAGGTTCTTCTCAATCTTGACCAGTACCTGCAGGCGGCGCACGGAGCAGCGCAGCACAGCAAGAGCAGCAGCTCGGCGCAGTTCCATATAGCACGCGGGCAGGGCAGGGAGGCTGTCCAGTTCCTGCCGCTTCGTTCGTGCTGCATGGAGCCGTTGCGGAGCAGGCGAGAAGGTGTGCGGTCAAGTCCGTACTACCCGTACCTTGACGATGGCCTCGAAGCTGGGCCGCTTCTCCACCCGCGCGTCCAGGCAGGCCCTGCCCAGCTTGACCAGCGCGGGGTGGGCGCCGGGGGGCCACTCGGGGCGCAGCTGCGGAGGGCAACGCGGCGGGGCGGGCAGACTCGCAACGCAGGGACGAGAAGACCGGTACGGATACCGGTATGCTCCACAGATGCTCAACAACTGCAATCCTGGACACCGTGACATGGCACCAACCCACTGCATCTGTGCATACCAGCCCATTATCAACAACCATCTGTGAGTGCGTTGAGCCGACCTCGCACCCCAGCCCACGCCCCGGCCCGGCCCCACCGTGCCCTGCGCCACGCCCAGGAGGATCTGCGGCACCGAGAGGTCCTTGTACGGCACGGGCTCGGACGTCAACAACTGCCACAGCAGGATGCCGAAGGAGAAGACATCTGCAGTTGCGGAGAGGAAACGGAGCGACGTTGGAGTCAGTTGTTGGCCCGGATAGCAAATGGGGCAGGCATACATCGCGAAACGCGCAAGCGAGGTGGTCTACTTTCCTAAAAATAGTACTATATACATATAAGACAATACTGTCTGAGATAATGTGATACGGATAATTGGCAAGGTTGTGGCTAGCGTTACGCAACCCGGAAGGTAGTCGCGGAAAGTGCCTAATCGGGAGTGCCTCCAGTGGACCCCGCGCATGTGCCCTCCCTACCATCCTCTGGTCCTCTCCCGCCCCTAGCCCCCAACCACCTGTAATCATCTTCATTTGCGGGTTGCCCTGACACCGTCCCCCGCAGGCCCAACGGCTTACGGGTCCTAGCACTTTACCTCTCTGCGTTAAACCCTCGCCACCGCCTGGCCCGCTCTGCCCCCTCCCCCTCCCCTTGCCCTCCCTCGCCTGCCCCGCGCGCTCACCGCTTGCCCTGTGCCACTTCCCCAGGATGACCTCCGGCGCCATGATGGTGACGGTGGACCAGTGGTGCGCCTCCAGCGGCCGGTCGCGCTCCCCGCGCGCCACCTTGGCCAGCCCGAAGTCCGCCACCATGGCCACGAAGCCGCGGCGGTCGGCGCGGCAGCCGCGCAGCAGCACGTTGCCGGGCTTGAGGTCGCCGTGGATGATGCCGCTGGAGTGGAGGTGGTGCATGCCCTGCGGACACGACAGAAGGGGAGGCGGGAGGCCGGGAGGCGCTCAGAGCCCAAGTGAGGTACTGGTATCCCTGCCAGCCTCAACCGCATTAGCACTGCATGGGCTTCAAAACGGGGTGCAGTACTCCTACAAACGCACCCCACTGTCTGGACTGCCTCACCTGTGCCACGTCCCGGGCGGTGCGCAGCACTGCGCGCAGCACTATGCGGTGCGGGAAGCGGCCTCCCTGGCACACGCCCCCATCGGGCAGCGCCTGCTCGGAGACCTCGGCGGCGGGGCCCAGGCCCATGGACGGAGGCGCCGCCAGCACGGCGCCCGCCATGAGCGCGGCGGCGTGGGGCTGCGGGGACGACTGCGCGGCGGGCGGCCCCTCCATCTTGAATATGCCCCTCCGGATGGCCGCCAGCAGGCTGCCCCTGTCGCAGTACTCCATGATGATGTGCGTCATGTACATGCCGGGCCGGGCCTTGAGGTGCGACAGCACCTGGCCCACGGACATGGCGCGGCGGTTGCCGGTGAGGTCGGGGTCGCCGAAGCCCTGCGGCGGCAAGGGGAGGGCGGTCACGCGGTTTCGTACGGCATCGCTGGCCGGGACCATATTAGATACGCGATGCGCATTACAGTGCCCATACCGCTTTCCAGTTGCGTCAAGTGTAAGAAATAGGACAGAGGAGAGCCCTGCCTACCTCGTCCGACTGGAACGTGGACTCCAGGCCGACCATCCTCTCTGGCGAGTTCGGCGAGCCAGGATTTTCGTGGAGCGGCGGGCCAACGGCCTGCTCCACTGGCGATGGCTGCTGCAGGCGCTCGGGGCGCTGCCGCCGGGACGTGCCGGACGCCCGGACGCGCCGCCCGTTGCGGCAGGAGGCCGCCGACGCACAAGGCTTGGACTCCGCATCCACCGTCAGCGCAACCACGGGCACCACCGGCCGCGTGCCCCCACCGTGGGGCTCGCGGCCTGCATCGGCCACGGCGTCCTTGCACGCCAGCTCTGCAACCCTGCTGTACATAGGGCCCCCTGCTGCCCCAACCTCGTCCCTAGGGACGGAAGCCGTGACGCCGGCAGTCCCCTGGTTGCCGCACCCGGTTGGCGGCAGGTCGAAGAGGTGACTGCCGGGCGTTGCCGCACCCCCGCCGCTCAAGGTGGACCGCCGGCCCTGCGAGCCGTATTCAGGCGCGTGCCATGCCGCCTCCAGACCCTCGGCCTCGTCCCGGGGGGACCGGGCCTGTGGGCCGGCGACGCCCAGGCGGGAGCGGCCCGTGCAGCTGCCGCGGGCATGCTGGCCTTGGCCGCGTCCGTCAGGGGCGTTGCCGCGGGCCTTGGAGTCCAGCAGCGTGTCCAGCAGATCCTGCGGGCGGGGCGGGCCGGGCAGCGGGCTGGAGGCGTGAATCTACCAGGATTGTGCGCATTCATATGCAGATTTGCTCGCCCAGGAAGAACGGCCATGGCAGTGCCGCCATGCCGAGCATCCTGATCGTTGTGTGCAATCCTGTGCAAGTGTCTGGAGCGCAGGACGCACCCGCCAGCGCCGCCAAAGCCCCGTTTCCTCTACTTTGCCGCCCTGCGGTTAGGCCTGGCCCCCCGCCCCCCCGGGCTCCCCCACCTGCGTCCTGTCCAGGCCCACGGTGCTGTCGGTGGAGCTGGTGGTGTTGTGCGCGGTGTGCGGCTCGCGCTCCATGAAGGAGGCCTCCGTGAGGCGGGCCACCTCGAACATGTACGTATGCACCACGTTGGGGTGGTTGACCTGCGCGAGGCACATCAAACGGTGAAGAGCCGCTGCGACAGCATGGTAACCAGTGCAGCCATGCTGCGCTGTTGCGCTTGCCAGTCATCGTTCCTCCCCACAGGACTGCGACCAGGGCGACCTAGGGGAACTCCCTGCCCCCTGCCCCTTCCTCACCGCGCTGCTGACCACCCCCTCCAGCGCGGCGGCGTCCACGTTCGCCGCCGAGTCCACCAGCATGAACTTGACTGCCACCGTGGCGCCCTGCCACACGCCCTGGGGATGGGAAGCGGTGGCAACGGGAGGCATGGATGGGAGAGGAAGGAGGAAGCTAGCCGGCTACGGGTAGTACACCCTTGCACTGATCGGTCTGGCCAGGCGCCGCCCGCATCCCTAGCGGCGCCTCGATGGCGTGGAAGCAACAGCGCTCAACGATCAGCGGGACTCGCGCGCGCCACACGGCCACGTTGCACCCACCTGAAACACGGCGCCGCCGCCGCCCTGGCCGATCCACCTCAGCGCGCGGATTTCCCGCGACAGCGAGCTGACGTTGAGCGTGGGCAGCTGCGCCAGCGGAACGGAGGCGGTGGGCAGTGCCGCGGGGGACTGCAGCATCTGCATCAGGACAACCTGCGCGCCAGGGAGGGAGGAGCGGGCACACCGCTCAGCTGCTTCGACTCACGCTGCCCAGAACACACCGTCCGCCAACGTCCCGCCACCCTTACGGCGCAGTTTGTCGAAGCACTGATACCCTCCATTGCCCACCTGCGACATGTGCCTGGAGGCGTGCGCCAGGGGGCGGACGCCGGCGCGGTTGTAGCGTGGCGGCACCGCCAGCAGCGCCGAGGGAGTCGAGGCAGACGGCGGGGTGGGGGCCGGAGGCGGGCCCGGGCCTGCCCCCGCAGTCACCCAGCCCGCCGCAGTGACGGTGGTCATGTACGCGCCGGGGTCGCTGTCGTCGACCGTCTGGTCGCCCACCTGCACCCTGCCGCGAGCCGCTGCCGCTGCGTCGGCCGCAGCGCCGCCTGCCGGGTATGCCTGCTGTCGGGCCTGCAACTTGCGCGGCCCGTCCGTCTGCATGCCGGCAGGAAGGGGCGAGGTGCTGTCCAGCTGGCCGCCGCGTGGCATGCGGGGCCGCGCCGTGCTGGCCGCCACCAGCCACGAAGGGATGGTACTGGTGGCCGAGCATTCTGTGGAATGCACCATGGCGGGCGTCCAGCCGGCCTTGGTCGCCCGCTCACCGCTGCCGCTGCGGCTGATCTCCGCTGTGGAGCCCGGCACCCACGGCTGTGCGCCCGAGGCCGCGGCGGCCCACGGCTGCAGGTCGCTGGCCTCGTGCGCGCGCGCTCCGACGTGCCTGCTGCTCACCGGCGCGGGCGTGGCGGGCGTCTGCCCGGCCATCCAGCGCGCCACCATTGCCTCCGCTGGGGGGCCGTCCGTCGCCGGGCTGGGCGACGGCAGGTGCAACGTCGGCCCCAACACGCGCAGGTGCTGCGGGGCCGGCCCCGTGGAGCCGCACACAGACGAGTTCATGCGCGAGGGCGCTTGGACCGGCACCCACGGCACGCTGGCCGCGGACGCCGACATGCGCACAGCGCCGCTGCCGGCGCCACCGCCGGGGCAGTTGGCCAGGGCCAGCGCCTTGGCCACGCCGGAGCGCGCGCCGCCGGCCTCCCCCGGCGCCCATGAGGCGGAGGTGTGGGACACGTCGCTGGGCATATGCAGGCTGCCGCGGCGGGCACTGGCCGATACAGCCAGAGCCCCCAGGCTGTCGTGGCCGCTACTGATGGTGCGGATGGTGCTGCCGCTGGGGCCGGTGCCTGCAGCGGGGAGCAGCTGGGGCGCCAGGAGCTCCCGGAGACCCTGCTGCGGAGGATGCACCGCGCGCCGCTGCTGCGCCACGGTGCGCATGCCTTTGTCGGTGGAGGGCCGGCATCTCATGGCCAGCTGGCTCAGGGAGCAGGTGGTGGACGCTGCGGAGCAGCCGGGGCCTGTGAGGTTGGCCAACGGGCCGCAGTTGGGGTCGGGCGTCAGGGGCTCGGCCGGCGCCGCCCTGGCGTCAGCATCAGCGACAGCGCCGACAGCGCGGCAGGCGCCTTGCTCCGAACGCGTGTCGTAGCTGTGGGCAGAGGCAAGCACGGGGACCAGGGCAGCACCAACACAGTCAGACATGACAGTGCCAGGAATCCGTAAGGGCAAACAAATGTTGGAACCCTGACGCTGGGCTAGCGCCCGGCACGGACAGGACGTCGTCACCGGGCACGACCTGTGTGCTGGCAGGCTGCGTGGCGCACCTGCTCTCGTCCTCCTCCGGCTGCGTAAGCAGGGTGCCCGAGCGGCCGCCCAGCGCCGCCACCGCGTCCACGCAGGCGCCCAGCGGACCGGTGTTGCTGCCCATGCTGGTGCCACCGCGCGCCGACAGCATGCTGCTGCCCATGCCCAGGCCTGCCATGGAGCTGGGCACGCTGAAGCGGCCGGCGGTGTTGGTGCTGCGCAGACTGCGCTGACAGTAGTCCCCCGAGGGCTGCTCACTGAATGAGCCGCAGCTGGTGTTCCACGCAGACTGCGTGAGATGGCGCGTTGGCTCGCATAGGCCCGCTATCCTCGCTGTGTCGTCATTCTGACTAGGCTTGTCCCCATGTGTGGTAGTATGGGGTGTTACCATGGGGCCCACAAGCCTGAGGGCGCGGCCCTTGCCGTCGTCGACGCGGGGAGCGTAGGTGCAGTGTACTGTGCAGCGGCCCTGCTTATCACCAACGTACGTAGCCTCGGCTACAAATGCATCGGTTGACTGCCGCTCAAGTGGAACTTCATCTGCTGTGGCGCCAGCGCGACCGCAGCAAGCCGCTAGCCCCAACCGACGGAGCATCACCCGAAATACCTGCGAGTTGCAGCCATACAAGGCGCTTTCGCTGACATGAAAGCAATTGGCGGCATACCGGTGCTTATCGTGCTGCGCAGGTTTCACAAGGAACCGTGAGCGAGGGCAGAACTTGTAACGCAGCGAGCAGAACAAGCCCAAGACAACGACAAGAATGTAGCAAAGTATGAGCTGAGTTAGCTATGTGCTTGCCCCAATGTCTCGCCCTGACACTATCCCTTGATATCTTTCCCACCCGGGCGTGCAGCAACAGCCGTCTGTCCATGTTCTTCAAGCGTAGGGAGGTTGTTTGCATCCCTGTACTGACCTCTTGCTGTGTGCAACGTCGCAGCGTCCAACGACCCGAGCATGCAGGAAGAGGCCGTCAGCGTCAGAACGACAAAGGCTACCAGGGCTCCATCTTCTTAGGTATTGCGCCGTGCCTGCTGCGCCTCTATGGTTGTGTTCCACGTAAAGGCTGTAACTTCTTGCCCTTACGTGTCGATATGCGTCGGTCTCGGGAAGCCCATGGTAACGATACGCATTTATTGTGTGACATACATGTTATGGTGCTTGGTGAATCATAGTCGGTAGCAATTCCTCAAGTCGTTGTGCTCGCGCTAGGAAAAATGTGCAATGGCGCTGGGAACTGCCAGACTTTGGCCTGTGACCGTACCCAGTGTCCAAAAGATATAAGACAAAAGTTGGCCTTTCCATATACGTCAAAGGGGCCCACTGTCGCACACCACTACGGAAAAGATCAGCGGGACCAGCTTTACGCGCCCTTTTGTGGGACCCTCTGCAACGCCTGCGTCATCGGGGCCCAGCAATGTATGAAGAGACTGTAAAATAGGTGCTGGGGAAGCGGCTTGCGATTCGTGTTCCATACTTCCGCCGTGTAACAGAAACGCCAAGCTTAGGGGGGGTTTACATATGCACGAAATTGGCAGCAACGTATGTCCGAAATGGCATTTCGGACGTGCGCGCCTTCCCATTCTCCCCTAGAATGGGAAGGCACGTCGGAATTACCGACACGTCCGCAATTTTGAGCATGCGTATGTAAACCCCCCCCTTAGGCAAAGCTTGGTACCAGGGGGCCGGGTGGAACTGCCAGTGCCTGGGTGAAGCTTGGCGGACGTCTTCGCGCCAGGCTGCTTCTGCATGTTCTACACAACATTCCCGAGGCTTAATCCTGACACAATAATCATCTCATGACGTGGCTCCTGGGCTTTAGGGGACTTCCGAACAGTCAGGACGAGCGAGGCCACCACGTGCACAGGTGTGTTACCCCCGGAAGCTGGCTGGGTGGTATGCCGAATGGGGCTGCCCTTCGCACAAGGCAACGAACCATGTTGGCTAGTACATGCAGATGTCGTTATGCGGCGGGGCCTGCACCAAACCCTCATGCGGTTTCGGTTAATGTGCTGGGATCTCGAGGTCAACCGGCCACAGGGTCGCAAGCGTAGTTGCCATACGTGCCGCATTTGTGGCGATGAGCAAGATGAGGAAGATGAGCTGCATGTGTTGTGCGAGTGCCCTGCTTACGAGTCTATCAGAGACCGGTATGAGAGTGACCTCCGGTTTAAGGAGCGGGGTATGCGTTCTATCATGATGGAGGCACCCCCGATGGCCCTTACTTCATTCCTGGACGAGGTATGGCGTGAAAGGCAGTGTGTCCTCCAGCGGCGTGCTCGATCAGCTGTGAGGCGTGTGGGTAGTGGCGAATAAGTCCCGTCCTCCCGCACACTAGTTATTATACCGCATTATTCGTCCTTGTGGCCCCCCGGCTCTCCGGACGTACCCCATTGGGGTCTGTAACTGTAACTGTTACCCGAGGGGCAGTTCAACAGACCTAGGTCTACGCACAAAACTGTAACTTAGCAGCCACAATACTGTAGGCCACCATGTGGAAAGGGGCTTTATCCAAACAGAGAAACAGTGGAAGGGTCCACTCGTCGTATCTGCGTTGCTCGTTGTGGAATGGTATGCATACAGCAGCCAGGACACGGCAGGAGGACATCCTCACAACGACAGGCTGCTGGTATGGCCCGTTGACATGCCCCAAGGGTCACGCCTACAGGGCTCATGTCATAGAAGCCCTTGCTGTCGAGGTGTTGACACGGTGTCAGGCGACGAGCGCCAAGGCATGGGTGGTTACCGTACTAGGGAGGGTAGCGCCAGAGGCTGAAGCTGTGAACGAGGCTGCCGACGCCTGCACTCATTTTGTCTGCATTCAATCAGGTGGAGTGTGTGTGATACTGGCTTACACTGCTATAGTGCTCCGCAGAGCCGGCTCACTGCACGGAGGCCCTGTTAGAGTCCTCAGGGCAAGAGAGCATCTAGCGGCCCCTGAAGCACAATCCCCTCGCAAAGGCAAAGAGCCACCCGGCAGTGTTCCGGTCTTACACAATATTACGGATTTTCCGGCCGTCCAGGCCGGTTCTTAGGATTTTTTGGGGCCAAATTGTAAGCGAAATTA